>ERZ827423.380-NODE-380-length-58743-cov-19.916474_pt1 | contig 58743 bp, 102 predicted proteins | sample MGYA00519775_ERZ827423 | MGnify/ENA primary metagenome ERZ827423 (study PRJEB31778, sample SAMEA3449296) | human gut metagenome | biome: human gut; feature: human-associated habitat; material: faeces | place: United Kingdom | collected 2010/2012 ... | reverse complement strand
ATATAACGCTACTATATAATAAAGTTATCTTTATAAAAGGAGTTGATTTGATGGCAGTATCTAAAGCACAAGCAAGAGCCATAAAAAAATATGATAATAAAGCATATTTTAAAAGCCTTGTGAGGTTTAAAAAGGAAGATGAGGAACGAATCAGAGCGGCGGCAGGCGATAGCCTTAACGGCTTTATTGTGTCAGCTGTAATGGAGAAAGTGCAGGAGACAGAAAAGGCAAAAGCTTCAACCTGTACAAGCTCCGACGAATGCCCATTCTAAATAGTTGGAAAGAATTTTAAAATACTACTTGACCATATAACGATATCGTTATATAATAAGGGTACAAATTAAGAAAGGACAGCCGTAAGGTTGAAAAGGTGGAAAGGATGAAAACAATTGAATTATTAAACAAAGTTGTTGGGCTTGGATTTAGCAGAGAAAAGGCGCTTGCTGATATAGACGCAAGTCTTGACGAAATGATCGGAGCAGAGAACAGAAAGCCAATCGCAGAGGAAGAAATAAGCGAAGAGCTGGCAAATGATATTTTGTTTGGCTTTGAATGTGAAAAAGAAAGCAATTAAGAAAGGTTAAAAGGTGGAAACCATGAGATTATTTTTAGCAATCAAAAAAGACGAACAGAAAAAAGAGTATATAAGTGCAGTTATTAACTCAAAAAGTTATCCAAGTACATATGCAGCGGATAACAGAGGTGCGCGAATCGTGGAATTGCCAGAGATTAAAGAGGGCGAAGAAGTGGTAAGTTGCCATATATATTTATAAAAAAGGTTAAAAGGTGGAAAAGATGGAAAGAGACGACTTTAAAAAAATAATTAAATTAAGGTGTGGCTTAAAGGATAAAAAAGCTAGTAATAGTATTAAAACGCCTTATGATGGTTATTTAAAAGAATATATTACAAAGCTTGTTAAATCACAAATGGAGATTGACAGCCTTGGTATTATGTTAAATGGAAATTTATGTTTGGCATATGGCGGCGGTTGGAATGTTGAAGAACAGCGTACCGACGACTATACGCTTATATCTGGCGATTATTACAACGAAACCTGTTCAACCGAAGAAATGAAGCAGCGAATAGCTGTTTTAGCGGCTGAAATAGTAGACGATTAAAGAAAGAAGATAATATATGATTTAAGCGGTGTATATTGTTATACATCGCCTTTTGAATGCCTATTGATTAATTATATTTATTGTGTTATTATGCTAATAATTAAATATATAAGATTTACACCCGATAATTATATAATAGTTGTTGGGTGTTTTTATTTGCGTTAAATATAATTAGCCGGAGCAGATCCAGCAGAAAGGGGAATACATGGAGAAAGTACAGGAAGCACCAGACACGCCCGAAGTATTTCAAAATGACATAGAGCTTTATTTATCGCAGTTCTGTGAAGAACACAACATCGAAGATATGACCAAAGAGCCACAAAGCAGATGGAACGCTGCCCTAATGTATATTAATAAATATGTTTTCAGTGATAAAAGCATATTAAAGTTAAATAATAATATTAATAAAAATAATACTAACTGCATAATGGATAGTAATTTTTATATGTATGATTTAGATAAATTAGAGTATATATTATATATATATTATTATTTATGTTCTGTATATGATAAAGAATGTAGTATAATGGGATATAGTTTATTAACTGGTATTAATTACGATACATTAATGGACTGGGGAGCAGATGAGAGAAAACTAAGTACAAAAGGCTTCGACATCGTGCAAAAACTGCGCATTTTTCGCGAAGAAAGTTTATCAAATAAGCTTGCAACCGGCAATAAAAACCCTGTCGGAATTCTTGCAATACTCAACCGGCACTTTGCTTGGAATTTGCCGGGTGTCAGCAGAGAAAGCACCACAAAGACCATTAAAACAGCCGCAGACCTTCCGCAGCTTGGCACATCTGGAGACGCTCAAGGCTCTAATGTTCGTCAAATTGCACAACAAGAAACCATTGTACAAGATGCACAAGAAATCCCGCAAAGTCAGTAAACAAGCGGATTCTAGCCGTTTGGCTCACGATAACATGATTTCGCTAAAGTTGAGTTTAGCGAAGTGATAAAACAGAACATTTGAACGATAAAAGTACAACAAAGCCAGTAAACAAGCGGATTGACAGCGATTGCGTGATAATTATTTATTGCGCAATGGCTCCGCTTTGGCTGATTTCGTTGTGCAAGATATACAAACGCAGGGCGTGGGGGTTATATATACACGCATTGCACGCCCAACTAAGTCGCTTTCCCAACCCCAAAGATAAAAAGGCTTATTATATATATTTATATATACATAACCATCTAACAATAATTTATTAAACTATATACATCATTATATTTATTAATATATAGTCCTGATAATAACCCATATAATATAATCAATAAATCTACTGTACAAATCTGATAGATAGGTGTATAATAGACACATCTTAATTATTCATAAGATATTCAATGAATACACACATCAAAACGGCTAATTCAGCCGAGTAAATTCCAAAAAATTTCAAAAAATAAAAAAGAGTTAGGAGTTAGAAATGCAGGGAGCAGAGTATCAGGCTTTGGCTATGCGTACTAACGATAAAAAGTCTACAGATAGGCTTCTGAATAAGATTGGTGATTTAAAGATTGGCAATCGTGGCGAAGATACGTCAGAGATTGAATTAGGTGGTGTTCTTAATGCTGCATTAGGTTTATCTGGCGAAGTTGGAGAGCTTAACGACATGCTTAAGAAATGGATTTTTCATGAAAAGCAGTTAGATTCTGAACATTTAAAGCGTGAAATCAGCGATGTATGTTGGTACTTAGCTTTAATGTGTGATTCTTTTGAGTTTAACCTTGATGAAATCATGCAGATTAACATTGATAAGCTGAAAGCAAGATACCCAGAGGGATTTGATACTTACAAAACTAATCACAGACAGGCAGGTGATGTTTAATGGGAAATGCTGAAAATAATGGATTTTGCGTTAATTGCATAAATAAATCATTACTATTTAGCGTAGAACCATGTAAAAGCTGTGTTAATAACGGTGGTAAGAAAAATAGCTTCATTCCACTTAAAGATGTCGCACCTAGCGTCAATGAAAAGCCGGTAAATGACAATGTTAATCATCCAAGTCATTATGAGACTGGTAGCTTTGAATGTATAGATGTTATGCTTGAGATATTTGGGGTTGAAGCTGTTAAAACATTCTGTTTACTCAATGCTTTTAAGTATAACTACCGAAGTGGTAGAAAGAATGGCTTAGAGGATATTAAAAAAGCTAAGTGGTACATTGATAAATACATAGAATTGTCAGAGTAGCCGTGTTGGTCAATGAAAGTATAACGGCTACAAAGGATAGTACACTGCGGTTTGTGGCGAATATATACCGAGAATAGCCACTTAATGCACCATAGCCAAGCGGTAAGGCACAGAGCTTTGACCTCTGTATGCGTCGGTTCGAATCCGACTGGTGTAGTTTGTCTTACTTTTATCGTAGACTACCATGTTTTGCATTTTACAGGGTAGTCCTCCTTCATATGCTCTCTTGGATTTGTTTCAGTTAAGGGTGGTGCAAGACCGCTCGGAGAGTTTTGCCTCGTACAGAGGTGCGAAATTCAACTTATCAAGGTTCTTCCTCAATATTCCCCCAAAATATTATTGCATTTTCCCTTGATAGCCGTTACAGGCGGTATTTGCCGATATGGGATAAAGGTATTCCAGTAGCTTGCTAAGCTATCCAACAGAAATGTTGTTCGTGTTCGATTCGCGATGTCGGCGCTAACTTACGACAGAGGTGAACCTTGCCGTAAGCGGTAGAAAGTCCGCATGAAATTGTACAAAGTAGTGGCAAAAGCAATTTCAAATATAGCAGTTCCACTACACTGCTATATTTGCCGTGTGTCCGGTTTGTCGAGGGTGCTGTCTTGAAAACAGTCTGGATGTAAAAGTCTCTGGGGTTCAAATCCCTAACACGGCGGTTGCCCGAAATGTGGCGTTGATGTGTGGCGAAATGGGTAAACGCTAATTGATGGTTAAGAGAACGGTGTGCGATAAGGATTGCTAGAACAAGTCTGGTAAATAGCTGTAAGCAATTACACCAATAAATCCGTTAGAAAATAAAAATCCATTTATCCCTATTCGTAGGTGCAGACTAACTGACGGAATCTCATGTGTGGTTCAAATCCACACCACATCAATTTCTTATCTCCACTTAGTCGGATACTACTGCAATAGTTCCGGTCGATGGGAGATGTATGAATAGTAGTTGTATTATCGGAAACAGAAAACTCTTTGCAAAATAGAATTTGCAGATTTGAAATGCATTGGCATGGTTTGGTCTGACGGAGTTCGACTCTCCGTGCAACTATTTACAACAAACTAGGTTAGCTACCGAAAAGCACTTCCGCTGTGTCTGTTTGTTGTTTTTACCAATCAAGCGGAGTGTGTATCACAGGCATACATAAATAATATCAAGCGGAGGTATTCGATTATGGCAAAAGAAATTATAATACCCGAAACTAGGGATTTTAAAGGCGTATGGATTTACAAAAATTTATATCTATCAAGAGAGTATACGCCTAACGAAAAGTTTTTACTCTTAGAAATATACAGTTTATCAAAAGGCAGTAAAAAGCAATGTTATGCTAATAACAGACATTTTGCTGATTTTATCGGTGTAAAGGAAAATACAATTCAAAAGGCAATACTAAAATTAGAGAAAAACGGACATATTAAGCGTGAATACACATATAGAGAGGGAACAAGAGAAATTACTGGCAGGATAATAACACTCACTCAAAAATTCTATGATGATTTTATTAATGAATTGGAAATAAAAGAAGAAAATGAGGGGGTGGATAAAAATCCACAGGGTAACGGAAATAAATCCATAGGGGGTAGTGGAGAAAAATCCATACATAAGTATAACAATTATGGTTTAAGTGATAAATGTATAAGTGATACATCAAATGCTCTTTCAGAATCTAAAGATTCTTCAAGAGGAGATATATATGCTTTTTCAGTTGAAAAAGGCGAAAGCAAATCTGATGCAATTAAAAACATTGCTGTTGAATTTGCAGATTGCGAGCCGTCAGATTGGCGAATAGAGGAGTTAAAGCATATTATTGACTATTTCCTTGAGCAATACAATAAAACTTTAAATATGAGCCATATACGCATTACAGAACAGGCTTTGACAAAGATAGTTATTAATTACTTTGAGCCAGTTGGTAATTATATGAGTGATAATTCTGCTTATGGATTTGATGATTACTACAAAGAGTTAATAGATTATTACTTACAGACAAAATACAAGATTAATGGCAAAGAAGTAACTAAGAGCTTGCAGCATTTCATGTCTGGAATGATAAGAGAAAACTTAGCACAGAAATATTTGAAATAAGGAGTGATTATTATGGCTATGGGCGTACATCCACTAAACAAAGATAAATTCTATGAAGCAATTAACTTATACATATCGGGGCAGGCTTCACAAGTAAAGGCGGCAAAAGTAGCAGGCTGTAGCGTGCCGACATTTAAGAAATATGCTAACAAGATTTATGGCGGCGAAGAATTACCAGATAATTTATGGGGGAAGAATGATGATTGAGAGAATTGTTAATCGCTGGATAAGACGCAAGACAAAGAATTTAACAAGAATACCATTGTTTATGATGACATTTAACTATCGTAAATATAAAGCAGACGGCAAGAAAGACAGTTGTATGTTTTACGCACACCCAGATATTGCCAATGATGAATTTGTGAAAAGCAAATTACAGGAAGTTGTTGACCATATCAGAGATAACTATGATTTGGATATATTTACGAAGATTTGAGGTGTAATATGAAAGATTGTTCAATTTGCAAATATTGTGATGAGGATTTTATTTTTGATGAAGAAACGGGAGAAGAATATCCGTTTTATGGATGCCAAAAAGGGAATAATACATCACTTGATTATAAGTGTAAAGACTTTGAACAATACAAACCGAAAAAATATAAAGAGAAAAATACCGAATGCGATATATGTGAATACAGAGAAAAATGTGCAAAATATAGTTCTGGGATAGACTGTACAACCTACAGAGATACAAAAATACATATTATTTATCCGCAAGACAAATGTATTAAAAGGGCAAAAGAACTAGGTGTTGAGATACCTAAAGATATTGGAAACTATTTTAAGAAATATGAGGTTGAGGTGTAATATGTGTAAATTTTGCGAGGAAAAATTTCCTGTCATAACACATTATGGCAAGTTTAAGATTGATAAGTTGTCAAATACACCTGTAATTACATGCGACTTGAATAAATGTCCGTCCTTTGCAGTGTGTAGCAGTAAAGAGATGAATGTTGAAATGGTAATGAAAATAGCTTATTGCCCTATTTGTGGTAGAAAGTTGGTGGAAGAATGAATGAATTTTTAAAATTTTTTGACGATAAAGCAAAAGACTTTCCAATGCATCTTGAAATTACTTATAGCAAAATATGTGATTGGAATATTTTGATTTATAAAAAAGGCTGTGCTGATGATTACCCTAAAGCTAGGTGTAATGGCGAAGATGTAGTAATTGTCGATGAAAATGATGGTGACATGGAACTTTGCTTTGCTAAGGCACATGTAGAGCTGAAAGAATGGCTTTCGGAATTTAATGGCGGATATTAAGGCGGTAGAAGAATGAAACATCAAAAAGAATGGCACACTTGTGATAGGTGCGGAAAAGAAATAATACCTAAGAGCTGGAAAGAAGTTAGATTTAAGCAAGTTGGATGTTGCGGAGATATAGTTCCCACTTTTGAAGATAATGATATGTGCCTTGAAATCAAGAGTGTCCGTAGATATAAATTTTTAGAAAGAACATATGATTTATGCCCTAAGTGCAGGAAAGATTTTGAGAGGTTTATGAGAAATGAATAATATTAACAATCCTTTATCAGGGTATCAATCGCCGCCCGAAGAAGCATTGGGAAATTTTGGAATAGATATTTCAAGAGAAGTAGTAGAAAAATATGCTTTGAAAAAGTTTGGCAGACTGCCACAAAGCCATATTGAAACGAATTTCGCTATATGCTCTAAAATAACCGAGGAAACAAGGAGGTTTATGAAGAGTGAATAGTGCTTTTACGATTATATTTTTAATTGTGATTATAGTAGCTGTGGCACTTATGATATCTATATGCATTGCAGGAACAGTGCTTTTGCTTGAAGAAACAGGAATGCTTGATATATTCAGAGAGATTATCAAAAAAGGATAGGAAGTGATTTTATGAAAATATCAGAAATGAATAACTGCATTGAAGAAATGCGTAAATGCTACAAGTTTAATGATGATAAAACAGAAATAAGACTTGGAGATATGGCAAGTGGAAGCAACAGATATGTAACTGTCGGTACAAAAGACGAAAACGGGACACAGATTGAAATGACAAGAATAGCAGATAAATTAGAAGAAGCAGACTATTGTTTGCGATGAAGGGAGATTTTATGAAGAAAAAAATTTTAGCAGTTGTATTAGGATTGACATTGTGCTTAGGAATGACCGGATGTGCGTCATGGGACAGAGCAATAACAGATATGAAAAGCGATGTAAATGGCGGTATGCAAAGAACAATTACTGTATACACGGCAGATGGTAAAGAACTTGCAACATATCAAGGTAAGATTGATATTGATACAAACGATGGCGAATATGTTAAGTTTGATTTCAACGGAAAGAGATACATCTATTATAACTGCTTTGTAGAAAGCATTGCAGATATTGATTAAGTGATTTTACCGGCTACAGATTGATTGTAGTTGCTGACCTTAGAAAGATAAAGGTTGATAAAACATAGAAAAGGAGATAGAAGCTATGAAAAAATTATTTGTAAGTGTGCCAATGAGAGACAGAATAGAGGAAGAAATCAAAGCTAGTATTCAGAAGATGAAAAAGATTGCTGAAATATACGAGGGCGAAGAGTTAGAGCTTATCGACAGCTACATTGAGGATAACCCACCGAAAGACAGCAAAGAAGCTGTATGGTATTTAGGTGAAAGTCTTAAGAAGCTGGCACAGGCTGATGTGTTCATAGGAATTGCGGAGAACTATGATTGGAGTGGCTGCTGCATTGAAAGGGAAACAGCAGAAAGATATGGCATTAAAGCATATATAATTCCAGCAAGATATGTAATTGATGATTATAATGCACTTGTGCAGAAATTACATCCGGCTGTCCGTGACGTATTATTCTAACAAAATTTTACCGGCTAACAAATAGAGTTAGCCGCTACCCTAAAACAGTTATAGGCAGAGGTCTATAAGCACCTTTGCTGAAAAGTGGAGGTGCTTTTCTTATGGCTAGTCAGAGCCTTATTTCTACAATCAATGGATATGAAAATTACATAGAGAGAAATGGAATAGATGAACAGGTAATTGATGCCTATGTAGACGCTTGCAGTGTAGCCATAAACGGCGAGAAAGATATTGAGTATGGACTACAACTTACTAAGAGGGCAAAAGAGCTTATAGAGGGCTTCTGCATGACTAAAACAGGCGGTACAATTTGGAATTTAGAAAAGTATGCGTTTGCAAATAAAACGGAATATGAGCTGATTAATTGGTTTTACGATATTTTACTGATTGAAGCGCAAAACAAGGTTGTTGACAGTTTTTTTAGATACATAGAAAAGAAACGTGAACCTAAAGAAAGATTCTATATGCCGAGAAGAAAACAGTTTATCAAAATAGGCTTAATAGAAGCATTACAAGGCATGATTGATGATAAATATGATATTTTATGTATTTCTCTCCCACCCGGAACAGGAAAAACCACAATCGAAAAGTTTTTCCATTCTGCGGTTATAGGTTGGTACTCAAACGGATATAACCTTTTTTATTCACACAGCGGAGACATTACACGAATGTATTATGATGGAGTATACGATATTGTCACAAACGCTGACGAGTATACATGGGGAGAAGTGTTCCCTGGACTTGAAGTAACAAGTACAAATGCAAAACTTGAACAGTTTAACGTAGGAAAATATAAGCCGTTTCAATCTGTACAATGTACATCCGTCGGCAGTAAAAATGCCGGTAAAGTCAGAGCCAATAAATTTCTGCTAGTTGATGATATGATAGGAGGCATTGAAGAAGCACTAAACCCAACCTATCTTGATAAATTGTGGGATAAATATGCAGTAGATGCACGACAAAGAAAGATACCGGACGAGGATGGAAACCCATGTAAAGAAATACATATTGCTACAAGGTGGAGCGTTAGAGACGTAATAGGACGTATTATACAAGCTTATGAGGGAAACAAACGAGTTAAAGTAATATCCGTGCCTGATGTAGACCCAGTAACAGGAGAAAGTAATTTTGACTTTGAATTTGGTGGCTATACAGTAAAGGATTTTGAAGATATTCAGCTGCTTATGGATGAAATCTCATATCGCTGCCTGTATAAACAAGACCCTATAGAACGTGAGGGCTTATTATTCCCAGATGATAAAATCCGCAGATACCTTAATCTACCACACGGAGAACCAGAAATTATCACAGCTCAATGCGATACTAAGGGCAAAGGTACGGATTACTTTGTACTACCGGTATTACAGAAATACGGAGAAGATTATTACTGCATTGATTGTGTATGCGATAACACAGCGGATTATGAAGAACAATACAGAAATGCCGCAGCAGTACTTGTGAATAATAAAGTACAAGAGTGTGAATTTGAACGTAATGCTGGCGGTGATAGAGTGGCTATGGAAGTTAATAAGCGTGTTGAGAGTGTAGGTTGGATATGTAACATTACTGATACACCGACCGAAACGAATAAGGAAGCAAGGATATTCCAATGTTCTAACTGGATATTACAACATATTATTTTTAAAGACGCATCACTTTATAAGCCTAATGAGCCATACGGAGTGATGATGTCACTGTTAAAGCAATATTCGGTATCAGGCAAAAAACAATTAGATGATGTTCCAGATGTTTTCTCAAACTTTGCACTAAGAATGACACAAGGTAATAGAACAGCTAAAGTTGAAGCTGCTATAAATCCATTTAGGAGGTATTAATTTATTATGACAACTAAGGACTATCTTAATCAAATAAGTTATTACAACAAGATAATTGATAATAAATTGATAGAAATAACACAGTATAAAGAATTATCATACAGCATTTCAGCGGTTGTTAATGAAGAAAGGGTCATGTCATCATCAGATCCGGACAAAACAGGCTGTGGATATGTCAGACTTGAACAAATGGAAGAAAGCCTTGACAAGCTTATAGACAAATACATTGATGTAAAAAATAAAATAATAGAGCAGATAGAACAGATAAACAATGAAGATTATTATACAGTATTGTTTCTAAGATATGTCAGAAAATTCACGTTTGAAAAAATTGCAAATGAAACAGGCTGGTGCTGGCGACAAGTACATAGAATACATGCTAAAGCACTACAAGCCTTTGAAGACAAATATGGAAGTGAATATTTGTAAAAGATGTCATAGAATGTCACATTGCCGGCGTGGTATAGTATATCTGTAAGAAGTCACAAAGATGTTTCTTCATAAACACATCCTTATCGGAAGCACCGTTGCTTAATTGCGGCGGTGCTTTTGTTATGCAATGAGGTAGAGATATGAATTTTTATATGAATAAAGATAAATCAATAATGTGTCCGAACTGCCACAAGTTCTTAACTAAGGCAGACAGCAAAGATCCACGAACACATAAGTTAGCGTGCAAGCATTGCCACAAATGGATTTGGTATGTGCCTAACGATGATGATAATTTTCAAATTAAGGAAATACCACAAAGCAGAAGTTCAAGCGGTATGACATTTTATTAGGAGCAAGATATGAACACAATGTATTTTCAAGACCTTGTTAGAGGTTGTTATGGTAGAAAAATCGCATATACGAATGTAGGTACAATAACTGCTAACAATGTTGTTAAGGTTATTGGAAGTACTATAGGTGTATTTAATTGGAATAAGCCAGTTATTAAGTATCTGTGGAATTACTACAAGGGCGACCAACCTGTTTTATACAGAACCAAGCTGTCTAATGAAGATATAATTAATAAAATTGTCGAGAACCACGCTTATGAATGGGTTCAATTCAAGGTAGGACAAAGCTATGGCGAGCCAATCCAGTTTATTAGCCGCAAAGATGATGAAACTATCAATAAAGCGGTTGATAAACTTAATGATTTTATGACAGATGCCAATAAGCAAGAAAAAGATATTAAAGCTGGAGAGTGGCAGTCGGCAACAGGAACATCTTTTAAAGCAGCCCAACCTAAAAAAGGAGATGTACCATTCAGAATTGTAGCACCTACGCCCCTTAATACTTATGCTATTTATAATGAGAGTACTGAAGAACAGATACTTGTTGTGCAGGAACTTAAAGACGAAGATGGAAACTGGTATAAGATGGCATTTTCAGACACTATGTCTTTCAGAATTGTTGACAGCAAAGTAGTTGAAGCAAAACTACATACATATGGCGAAATCCCTATTGTAGAATTTCCGAATAATCACGAAAGACTTTCTGACATTGAACTTATTATAGGTATGCTTGATGCAACCAATAATATGCAGTCCAACAGAATGGATAGCATACAGCAGTTTGTTGAATATTGGGTTAAGTTCGTGAATTGTGAAGTAGATGAAGAAACTTTTAAGAAGATGAAAGAAAATCATGCATTGGTTGTTAAGTCAATGAATAAAGATAACAAGTCTGATGTTGATATTATGACGCAGGAGCTTAATCAAACACAAAGCCAAGTGGCTAAAGAGGATTTCATAGACAATGCTTTATCTATATTAGCTATTCCAAACAAACAAGGCAATACAGGTGGAGACACGCAGGGAGCGGTTGAGCTTAGAAATGGGTGGGATTTCTCAAAATCAAGAGCAAAACTAAAAGACCCCCTTATCAAATCATGTGAAAAGCGTCTGGCTGTAGTGGTTCTTAACATCTTGAGACTTGCAGGAGAAGACTTAAAACTATCGGTTAGAGATTTTGATGTACAGATAAATCACAGTCCACAAGATAATATGTACACCAAGGCACAGACGCTTACAGTGCTGCTTCAAAGCGGCATACACCCACTTATAGCAATTAAGACAGTTGGCTTATGGGGAGATGCAGAAAAGACATTCCTGTTATCAAAACCATATCTTGATAATATATATAAGACTATTGATGATGTGGAAGCACAAGAACAAAAAGCGCAAAAGATAGTTAATCAACTCAATAACAATCAGCAAAATAAGGCAGTTATCGAATAATCGGTAGTTGCTTTTATTTTATACATTTTGCAGCTATGCGGTAAATAGCAGAAAACACAGCAGGAGCGACCTGCGGTAACAAAAGCGTGTGTTTAACGGAGGTAATTATGACAAGAGAAGATGTATTAAAACTTTTTCCAGAAGCAACAGATGAGCAGATTACTAATCTTCTTAATCAGAACAATTCAGAAGTTGCTACGGAGAAAAACAAGGCAAAGCAGTACAAGGCTAAGGCTGACACAGCAGACGACTTACAGAAACAGCTTGATGAAATACAGGCTGGCAATCTGACAGAGCTTGAAAAGGCAAATAAGGCATTAGATACAGCTAATCAGCAGATAGCTGATTTACAGAAATCTAACGCTATCAGAGACCAGAGAGAAGCAGCTATGACTAATTTTAAGATTACTGCTGAACAGGCAAAGGCAGTTGTTAAAGATGATGGAAGCCTTGATTACACCGAACTTGGCAAGATTATGTCCGAAAAAGAAACCGCTGCGGCACAGGCTAAGGAACAGGAGATTGCTAAAAATCAGGATATTCCAGGCGGCGGCAGTAATAAAGGTGGTGCAGACAATAAGACAAATGCTGAAAAAATAGCAGAAAGCCTTATATCTAATGCACCTAAGAACAATGACGTTTTATCACATTACATTCAGTAATAGCAGGAGGTAAGAAATGGCAAAGGAAATGAATATGCAGTATGAAAAGACTTCATACGCAGGAGATGTTCAGATTTTAAAGAGAGAGCCCAACGAAGCAATCCCATTAACACTTGATTTTTCAACGGTAACAGAAAAGGATGCGAATGGAAAGAAGATTGTAAAAGCTGGTACACCTGTAAACAAGTCAGGTGTGGCTGATAATACAGCAACAGCAATCGGAATCTTAAGATTTGATGTAACAGAAGACAGACCACAGGGAGTAGTGCTTAAAAAGGCATATCTTAACACAAAGGTAGCAGAAGCACACTCAGGCGTTACATATGACGCAGCGGTTAAGACAGCTCTTCCAATGATTGTATTTGAATAATAACAGGAGGTAAACAGATGTTAATTAATGAAGTATTAGACAGTAAGTCTATTGCATTATCGGCAACAGAAAACGCTAGCAACCAGATACCTTATCTTGGTTTACAGTGGTTTCCTGAAAGAAAGAAACAGGGGCTTGATTTAAGCTGGATTAAGACACACAAAGGACTTCCGGTTTCACTTGCACCATCTAACTTTGACACAATCCCAACACTTAGAGCTAGAGAGGGATTAAGCAAGGAAAAAACACAAATGGCATTTTTCCGTGAGGGAATGACAGTCGGTGAAGAGGAAATGCTTGAAATTGAGCGTATTCAGTCAGCAGACGACCCTTACCTTGCAAGCGCTTTGTCAAGCGTATATGACGATACTAACGATCTTGTAAGCGGTGCAGAAGTTGTACCCGAGCGTATGAGAATGTCACTTCTTGCTACAAATGCAGGTCATCCAGTAATTGCCATTGTAAGCGATGGCGTTCAGTATGCTTATGATTATGATAAGGATGGATCATACGCAAAAGACCATTATGTAAAGTTGTCCGGCACAAGTATGTGGAGCGATACAGCTAATTCAAAGCCACTTACAGACCTTAACAATGGAAGAAAAGAATTAAAGAAAAAGGGCAAGATTGTTAAATATGCACTTATGAACAGCAATACATTCCAGTATTTGCTTGATAGTGCGCAGATAAGAAACTCAATCCTTGCGCAGAACCTTACGGCAACTATTGAGGTTGATGATGATGCTGTTTTTTCAGTAGTACAGAAGAGATCAAAGCTCACTGTCGTACTTTACGATAAAATGTACACTGGTGATGATGGCAAAGATCATTACTTCTATCCAGATAACAAGGTTACACTTCTTCCGGAAGGCAGCCTTGGTAGCACTTGGTTCGGCACTACACCGGAAGAAAGAACTGCAAGACAGGTAGCTGATGTAGATGTAACAGTATACGGCACAGGTATCACAGTCGCTACAAAGACAGAGTACGGACCACCTATGAAGATGTCAACATTTGCTTCCGAGGTTGTTCTTCCGTCATACGAGAATATGGATAGCACATTCGTATATGAGGTTCATAGCGAAGAGTAGGGGGTGCAATTATGATATATCCATATATAGTGATTCATAACGGCAAATGGTATAACGCAGGTCAAGAAGTTCCAGAAAATAACAATTCTGGGGCTTCTTTTGATTATAGCAAGACAACCATTAATCGTATGTCTACATCTGATTTACAGGCTTTTGCCACAGAACAAGGTATAAGCAACGCAGAAGAACTTACAGGAGCAGAGTTAAAGAAGCTGTTAATTGAGAAATTAGGATTATAGGAGCTGAAATTATGGAATACACCACATTAGAACAAGTTAAAATCAGACTTAAACAATTTCATATTGATACAGTCACAAATGATGATGAAACAACATCTGATGTGGTCGTGTTCGATAGCAAAGAAGATAATCCGATAATCGAACAGCTTATTAAACAAGCTACAGAAGATGTAAAAGCAAGAAGAAATTACCCTGACAGCTACACAGACGAAATGATAACCGAGGACTTAAAGGAGTTTGAGAGTGTTATCGTTAATCTGGCTGTCTACGACCATTCACAGGCAGGCGAAAACTTTATGTCCACCTTAAGTGAGGGCGGTGTCAACAGAACTTGGAGAGATAGAGACAGTTTATTTGTTGGGGTATTTCCTTTTGCTAAGGTTTTATAGAAGATTGTGCGTTACCAATATGGTAGCAGGCGGCACACATTAAGGGTGGTGGGCGGTGTGCCATTATTAATTATGAAAGGCGGTATATCAATGCCAATAGCAGTAATTATAAGCATTATTTCAGTTGCTTTTTCCGTCTTTTTCGGACTGTTTACGTTGGGATTTAATCTTAAGAACAACAAAAAGTCTGACAATGCAGAACTTACAGAGCGTGTAAAAGAAAATACACGCATAAATATGAAACTTGACACAATATCAAGCAACACAACAGAGATAAAGAATGAAGTTACAGAAATGAGAAAAGAACTTAATTCTCACGATAACAGGATTATTAAGGTTGAGGAAAGTGTAAAGTCGGCACACCACCGAATAGACGGATTGGAAGCACGACTTAATGAAGATAAGGAGGTATAGCAGAATGGATATAACATCGGTAACAACAGTTGTAGCAATCGTTGTAATTACATATCTGATAGGCTTAGGAGTTAAAGCAATCCCACACATTAAGGATAATTACATTCCTATAATCGTAGGCGTTGCAGGCGGTATCTTAGGCATTATAGGTATGTATGTAATACCGGACTTTCCGGCAAATGACATTCTTAATGCAATCGCAGTAGGAATTGTGTCCGGATTATCAAGTACAGGCGTTAATCAGATTTATAAGCAGGTAAAGAACAATGCTTGACATTAATAAGCAGGCTATGAAGTATTCACTTCAAGGGCAGACAGTAACTATTTATGAAAGAGATGATGACGGCAATATCCTTTATGAGGGATATACCGACACAGAGGGTAACTTCATTCCTTATCTTGATGATGAGGGAAATAAGATACCTAAAGTTCTTGAAGAAAAAACAGGCTTTTCAGAGCCAGTTGACTTCAAAGCAAACATAGCTTTCAGCGGTGGAGAAGCACAAAGCAAGGAATACGGCTTTGATACCGCTGATTTTGACGCTATTTTGCTGACAGATAGGAATGTGTTGCCTATTCAAAAAGGCGACCTTATCTGGCTTGATAGCAAGCCTACATACACATCTGATGGACTTGTTGATGAAACATCAGCAGACTTTACGATTGTAGGCATTAAGCCAGCATTATATTCAACTAAGTATATGCTTAAAGCAGTTGTAAAGTAGGTGCATCTATGGCAAGACATACAATTAATATATCCTTGTCTGAAAAGTCCGTAAATGAAGCTATCAGACAGCTACAACAGTATAAGAATTGGCTTATAAAAAAGACTTCACAGCTTGTCAAAGAACTTGCAGAAGTTGGAATACCTGTTATAGATGAAAATATGGCAAAAGCAAGTTATACATATGATGAAAAAGGTGTTCGTAGCGGCTCAGATACAAGCCATCACAGTTATGTTGAAATGAAATCCGCAGGAGAATATGTTGAAGCAAAATTAATTGTAGAAGGCAAAGAACTTATGTTTATAGAGTTCGGAGCTGGTGTATTCTACAATGGAGCGGCTGGAAGTAGCCCACATGACAAAGGCGTTGTTAATGGTATGGTTATAGGCTCATACGGCGAACATCACGGCGTACAAAAAGTGTGGGGTTACTATGACGATGACGGAACCTTAGTTCTTACACACGGCGTAGAAGCACAAATGCCTGTTTATAAGGCTGATATGGAAATCATACAGAAATATGTTGAGGTAGCAAGGAAGGTGTTTGGTTAATGGCAAGTGAAAATCAATGGGCGATAGACCTTGAAGGTACAGTGGTAGCACTTGTCAAGACTAAAGCCCTAACACAGCTTAAAAAAAAATATCCAAAGATAGTCATAACAAATGAGGGAGAAAACAGCGGTCAAGCAGCATTTCCAACAGTATATATTCATTTACTACCAGCAGTTGAACAAGGACAAACGCTTGATGGACAGACGGTTAACGCATTGTTAGCAACATTTCAAGTAGATGTTACAACTAACACAAGTAAATCTGATTGTCGCAAGGTTATGGCAGTAATTACAGATACATTCAAGACAATGAGATTTCAAGGTAACGCAATGCCAGAATTTTCAATCAGCAATAAAGTACATAAGAGTACCGCTAGATTCAGAAGAATGATAGCGGCAAATGACAGATTAATGTAACAAAGAGCAGAAATGCTCTTATTTTTTTGCAAATTTTTAGGAGGTAGACAAGGCAATGGCAAGTACAAGTTATAAAGCTAGAGTTATCTACAAGGAGCATAGCGAAGATGGTTTTGCAGGCTCATATAAGTTAATGGTTGCGGCTAAGTCAATTTCAGCACCAGTATCAGCACCTAACACAGTTGAAAGCACAACATTTGAAGATGATTCACAGACATTCTTAATGGGTATCAAAACATCTGACGCTAAGACTTACACAGGAAACCTTGAGAAGGCTTATTTGCAGGACTTAATCAAAGCAGAAGGTAAGCAGTTAGACATTATTCAGTTATATGGTTCTGACGGATTAGGTGCGGTTGCTAAGTACGCATTTGTCGGACAGGTAACAGCGACACCTAATGATGTTTCTGGTACTGATTCGGTACTTGAAATGACAGTAACAGCAGTTCCTAACACTTCACCTATCGAATGCACAGACAAGCTTCAAGTTGTTGAAGGCACTGGTGGCACATTCACAGTAACAAAGGTGGGGGAATGATAAGCCAATCGACTAAATCAAAGGCTGTGTCGATTGGTGGCACAAACGCCAAAACAGCCGACTACGCATCATATCTTGATGATGTAACAGAATAACAATTGATTGAAAGGGCGGTCTACGGACTGCCCCTTTCCTATGTTAAAGCATAGGGGGAAAGGGAAAATATGATGAATATTAATGTAAACGGAAAAGAATACAAAGTTGAGTTCTCTTTTGGTGCGGCAGAGCACAAAGAAATAGTGCAGAAAATGTTTTCTGTCGTTAATGGTTCTTACTTACTTGCACAGACAGATAAAAGCGTTGCACAGGCTTCCTTTGATGGATTAGCAAATATGACAGCAGATGTGCCAGAGATTTGCATTACCGCCATTTATGCAGGCTGTATTGACAATAACCCAGTAACTATGGATGAAGCAAAGGAACTCACTAGGGCATATATTACAGAGAAAAGAAAGACAGATAAGAGTTACGGATATAGAACGTTGTTTGAAGAAATCAAGAAAGCGATGGAAGATGATGGTTTTTTCGAGCTGTCAGGGATAACAACGATGTTAGAGGAAATGGCGAACAATGTGGAAGAAGCGACACAGGAACAGAAGAAGCCGACAGTAGTTCCACAGGACCACAAGAAAAAGCAGACTTCCACAAAATAATCTGGGAAGAATACTTTGTCTTAGCCAGTTCACTAGGCGTTAGTTATTCAGACTTTCTAAGAATGACACCTACAAAATTATTACTATACGCAAAAGGCAAAAAGATTGATAGACAAAATCGAGATGCAGAAATGTATAACTGGTTTTTTGTCTATGCAATACCGGCTATTTCTTGCGGCATTGGTGCGGCATTTAGTAAAGATACACACATTGAATATCCGAAGCAGGCTATTTTATCAGAAAAAACGGAAGAAAGCGAAGAAGATACCTACGATAAAGAGTTACAGCGAATGTTACTCAATGAACAGAAATGGGCGGCACGAGCTGAAAAGAAAGGATTACCGCCAACAATCCTATAAAAAGGGGGGTAAAGCGTGGAATTAGACAGTTTAGAGGTTAAAATTACTGGTACTGCCACTAAAGCTATCAATTCTGTTGATAAACTGATAAATCAGCTTACAAGGCTGTCAACATCACTTGCGACTGTGAATGGTTCATCATTAAGCGGTCTTGCGAGTGGTGTTAGTCAGTTAGGTTCTGCTATGCAGAATATGAACGCAGGAACAGCAGATTTTACAAGGCTTGCCAAGAATATCACAAAGATAGGTTCTGTTGATTCAGTTGCACTAACTAACACAGCTACATCACTTCAAGCTGTCACAAAGGCAGTTGCAAGCATATCAGCTATTCCGCAAAATGCAACACAAGTCACAGAACTTGCAAAGTCACTTGGTAAGCTAGGCAGTAAGAGTATTGAAAACGCCGTTGTAAACATTCCAAAGCTAGGTAATGCTTTAAATGGCTTAATGACAACGCTATCAAGAGCACCAACAGTAAGTCAAAATGTTATTCAAATGACTAACGCATTGGCTAATCTTGCTAGTCAAGGTAGCAAGGTGGGTACTTCTTCAAACTCACTTCAAAAGTCGCTGTATGGCGTTTCTACAAGCACTAGGACAGCAACTAAAAGCAGTTGGAACTTGGCAAGTGCAATAGGCAAGTTTTATGCCACTTATTTTATGGTAATTCGTGGCAGTAAGAAACTTATAGAAGCCATCAAGTCAACAACAGATTACATTGAGGCGTTCAACTATCAAGCGGTTGCATTTGGCAAGATTGGCTCGGAATGGGATAAAGATTACGAAAAGTACGGCTATGATAACGCAACAGCATATGCAGAAAGTTTTCAAAGTAGAGTAAATGATACTCTTGGAAAACTATCAGGCTTAAAAGTCAATGTTCAAGGCGGTTTGCTTGAAGAAAGTGGAGCAAAGAACTTAGGACTTAACATACAAGAGATAACACAGTACGCTTCACAGTTATCCTCTGTCACTAACTCACTAGGACAGACGGGTGAAGCAACAACAGCAATAACAAAGTCAATGACAATGCTTGCAGGCGATATAAGCTCACTTTTTAATGTGGACTATTCAACAGTAGCACAGAACTTACAAAGTGGCTTAATTGGTCAATCAAGGGCATTGTATAAATATGGTATTGATATTACCAATGCTACACTAGCAACATATGCCTATAACTTAGGCATTTCAAAGTCTGTATCAGAAATGACACAGATGGAAAAGCAGCAGTTAAGAGTGCTAGCTATACTAGACCAATCAAAAGTATCGTGGGGCGATTTAGCCAACACGATTAACAGCCCATCAAATATGTTACGCCAGTTCTCTAACAATATGAAAGAGGTAGGAATGGTAGCAGGACAGCTATTTATCCCAATTCTTTCAAAGGTTATGCCAGTAGTAAACGGAGTAACTATTGCAATCAAAAGATTATTAGTCAATCTTGCTTCTTTAATGGGCGTTAAGATTGACTTTGAGAGTTTTGGACAAAGTGGCTATAAAGACACATCAGACGGCTTAGAAGATATTTCAGACGGCTACAAAGATGTAGCTGATTCAGCAAAGAAAGCTACATTATCCCTTATGGGATTTGATGAAATAAATAAATTACAGGACGATACAAGCTCAAGCAAGGGTTCAAGCGGCGGTGGCGGTGGTAGCACTATTGATTTGACAGACGATATTGCTAAGGCAGCGGCAGAATATGAAGCGGCTTGGAATAAAGCATTTGCCAATATGGAAAATTCGGCAGTTGCTTGGGCTGATAAGATAGAGAAAGCACTTGAACCTGTTAGGAAGATATTTAAAGATTTTGCAATCGGGGATTTCTATGCAGCAGGACAAGATACATCTAACCTTGTGGCAGGAATTTTTAATTGGTTTGCAGATGCCATTGATAAAGTAGACTGGTACGGAATAGGCAGAAAAATGGGAGATTATCTTGCTGGAATTGATTGGGTAGAAGTTCTTTCAAGTGTAGGCAGGGCAATCTGGGAAGCTATAAAAGCAGCTATTGAAATATGGCAAGGACTATTTCAATCTGCACCCGTTGAAACTACAATCATGTCAGTTCTTGGAGTTATGAAGTTTACCGGTTTAGGCAAAAAAATAGGAGAAAGAATATCAGACGCATTAAGTTGGAGTGCTATAAAGAAAGGATTAAAGAGTTTTGCTGGTGGAGGTGGACTATTAAAAGGTCTGCAAACTATGCTAACTACTGACTTATCTGTAATAATGGGAGCTGGTACAGCGACAGAAATAGGCTTAACTATTGGAGCAGGAATCGTAGGTGGCATTGGTGCAGCTATTATTGGATTTAATATAGGCAATAAACTAAATGAAGCACTTACAGGCGAGAAAATAGATATGTCAATGTTTGACCAATTAGCATATCTTATAAAAGCACCATTTGAAGATTTACCTAGCTTTATTGACGGAGTGATAGAAACTATCACATTTGGGCATAAAGATGATATAGCAAATTGGTGGACTACAAGTGTTGCACCATGGTTTACTAAGGAGAAATGGGGAGAACTGGGAGACAACGTAAAAACATCTTTAAGCGAAAAATGGAACAGTTTTTCAGATTGGTGGAGCAATACAGCTGTTGTTAGCTGGTGGAATAATAATGTTGCACCGTGGTTTGAAAAAGATACATGGGTTGACGCTGTTGACGGAATGAAATTAGGAATACAAGAAAAATGGGATTCAATCGTTGGTTGGTGGAACAGTCTGGCAATTGTTTCTTGGTGGAGCAATGATGTGAAACCGTGGTTTACTAAGGAAAAATGGGAAAGCTTAGCTGACGGAATTAAAAAAGGTATTCAAGGGAAGTGGGATGATATTGTAGATTGGTGGGATAGCAAACCAGCACTTCAACGCATTTCTGTGGCTATCGAAGATTTTAAAGCTAAGATACAGAACGCTTGGAACAGCTTTAAGCAGTGGTGGAATGATTTAGGACTTGAATTTCCACACATTGATACACCACACTTTAAGATTGACGGAGAATTTAGTCTTGCACCACCTAAAGTACCAAAAGTCAGTATTGATTGGTATGCAAACGGCGGATTCCCAGGCAAAGGACAATTGTTTGTCGCAAACGAAGTTGGACCCGAAATGGTTGGTACTATGGACGGAAGAACAGCAGTAGCCAATCAGCAGGAAATCACAACAGGTATTGCCAACGCAGTTTATCCAGCGGTTTACAATGCAGTTGTAGCGGCTATGTCAGAAGCTAACAACAATGTAAACATAACATTACAAGGTGACGCAGATAAGCTGTTTACAATGGTGCAAGACAAAGCTAATAGTTATACAAATATGACAGGTCAAGCAGCTTTTCCGTATTGATAAGATAAAAGTATTGTGCTATTCTTTTGCTATATATAAAAAGCAAAGGGGTAACGCAATATGAAAAAGAAAAAGAAACTTTACATCGGTTTGGCAATAGCTTTTGTCTTAGTCTTGATAATAGTTTACGGCAATAGAAGTACCGATACAAAGACAGAAAACACTAATACCACAACAGAAAAAAGCAGTGATAATGCCACTTATAACAATACGGAATTTAAGTATCTTAAGCATGAAATTATAAATAATAATGAAAAAGATATACTTATTGTTTATTTTGATTTCACTAATAATTCTAAAGACAATACCAGAGCTGCATATAATTATGACATAAATTGTTTTCAAAATGGCGTAGAATTGGATTATCCTTTACTCAAAGTTGTCGAAGAGGAAGATAATATTATGAAAGAAATACAGCCAAACACGACTATTACAATTGCAGAAGCGTTTATTTTAAATGATAGAAGTAATGTAGATTTAGAGGTGGAAGCCCATTCGTCATTTATTGATAAAAAACTTATTAAAAAGACATTAACACTTGAATAAATTATTTAATGGAGCGTATCTTTCGGTGCGTTCCATTTTTTATTGAAAAAGTGCTTGACTTTTTTGTGCGTACGGTTTATATTAAATGTGCGGACAGAAAAGAGGTGAGTATATGTCCAATAAAAAAGGTAGACCTAAACTCGACAATCCTAAAAATGAAAGAATATATATTCGTGTCACCAAAGAGGAAAAGGAAGAAATAATGAATTTTTCTGATAAAAGCGGATATACAATACTTGATTTGATTAAAAAAGGCATTGAAAAAGTAAAAGGGCAAAAAAAATAAAGCGTTGCACCGCTACCAACGAACACAACGCTTTAAAAGCACCAATCCGAAAGGAATTGATAAATCTATCATATCAGTTTCTTTCGGAAAATTCAAGATTATTTTCGGAGGAAAAACAAATGAGTAATGTAGAAATCGTAACAAATATTGACATAGCGTCAGAAATTGCGCACGCAACAGTAACAGAAGTTTTAGCAAATATGGAAAACGAAAGAGTTTCATATGTTCTTATGGGAGTTTTGCAGCAGATAGAAACCATTCAGGACAATGTTAATAATTTTAATTTAAAGGAACAGGACAAGGCTACAAAGGAAGTGGCATAATATTATTGCGTGAGGCATTGTGGGCATATACTCCCACTACGCAATAGATTCTGTTTAGAGCAAATGATAAATTTTTGTAGGAGGTAAAATAATGAGTTATAATTATCCAACTACAAAAGATAGTTCTCACAATGAGATTAAAGTACCTATGAACACTAAGAATATTTGCGGCGTAGACTGCTATGAGCAGAATGGCGTTGCGTACTTAAGATTGGAAAATGTTGCTAGAGGACTTGGGTTTACTCAAACCCAAAAGAAAAACGGAGTGGAATATATATCTATTCGTTGGGAAACAATCAACAGATATTTAGAGGATATTGGTTTCCCCAACAAGCTGGGGAAAGACGATTTTATCCCAGAAAACATCTTCTACAGACTAGCAATGAAAGCCAAAAATGAAACAGCAGAGAAATTTCAAGCATTAGTGGCTGATGAGATTATTCCGTCAATTCGCAAGAATGGAATATATGCTACTGATAATGTTATTGATGAAATACTGAATAATCCAGACTTTGGAATAGAATTATTAACAAAGTTAAAACAGGAAAGACAAGCAAGAGTTGAAGCAGAAAGAAAGAATGCTATCTTAACACATGTCAATAAGACATATACAATGACAGAGATTGCTAAGGAACTGAATCTGAAATCTGCCATTCAACTTAACAAGTTACTTGCTGATAAAAAAATTCAATACAGTGTCAATGGAACTTGGGTTCTTTACTCACCATACAGCAGTATGGGATATGAAGAAATCAAGCAAGAAATCCTCGACAATGGTAAGGCTATTTATCACAGGAGAATAACACAGCTTGGAAGAGAATTTATACTGCAATTATTCAATGAAGTTGCATAGATTTTCTTGAGAATATTAGAATGGCTCAAACAGAAATAAATATAATGGTTGCAAGAAATTTGTAACCACACTAAGGAATGTATCAGAAATGGTGCATTCCTTTTTTGATGCCTTGAAAGGGGTGGTATGATTGATTGACGCAGTTGTAATTGAGGGGGTTAGATTCCCGGTAGCGTATAACGGCTACACATACAGTAGAAATAAGATATGGTCTAAAAATACAGGAAGAAATGATTACGGAGAAATGGTAGGCACAATCGTGGATATCAAAGACAAAGTTGAGCTTCAATTACCGCCATTAACAGGTGAACAGGCACTATTGCTTGATAATGTAGTAAGCGACGTAGATAACCCATTCCCAACAGCACAAGTCCTATTTTTAGGAGGTACGCAAAAAGAAATGACAATATACACAGGAGATGTGACATATCCGTATCTCACAAGGGCGAAGAATGAGGACGGACTAATAGTCGGAGCAAAATTAAGTTTAATTCAAAAATAAAGGAGAGTTCCACATGAAACTTAAAACAAGTGAGTTAATAGACAGATTTCAGAGCTTAAGTAACATATCGCACGACAAGACTACAGGCAGAATTGCTATGGCTGTTATGTGCAATATTAAGGCATTAGAAGAGCTGTACAAGGCAACATTACAGACCATAGAAGATACTAAGGTTAAGTATGCAGATAAGGACGACAGCGGTAATCCAGTTATCAACGATAATCAGTATCAGGTTACATCAGAGAACTTAAAGAAGTTACAGGAAGAATTGCAGGAAATCAATGAGCAAGAGATTGAAGCACCTGACATGACAATGCTTCCTATGGACGCATTCGACAAATGCGAAGAAATTACACCAGCTAAATTATACTCAATTGAATTTATGATAAGCCATTAATTAATCAATAAAGGCGGTGTAGAATGAAGATATTAGACACAGCTATGACGGAAATTGTTAAGGGAAATAGTGCAAGATACTATTCCAAGTATGTTGTTGATGGAAAAGAACATACCGAAACACTTAACAATTTCAAGTTTCAAAACATGATAAATCCCAATAATGAAATCACGATAGGTAACACTTGCGCAAGCAGTGTTACCTTTTCTATTTATATGCCAACAGTAAGCCTTGAAAATAAGGAAATTACCGTATTTGAGGGCGTTAAGGTTGGTACAGAGATTAAGTATATTAAGTTGGGAATATTTACAGTTACTAAACAGACAAGTGACGGAGAATACACAAACTATGAAGCATACGACAGGATGTATAAGGCTGATATGCCTTACTTCTCGGATATGGCATTTCCTAGCACAGATAAAGCTATTCTTAATGAGATATGCGGTAAGTTAGGCATATCTTTAGCAACAAATATAGTCACAGCACATACTATCAACAACAAACCACAAGGATATACCTATAGAGAAATTATCGGTTATATGGCTATGTTGCAAGGCTGTAACGCGGTAATTAATTCTGACGGAAACCTTGAATTAAGATGGTATAAGGATAGTGGTTATGTACTTGACGGACATAAGTATTATCAGCAAGGCGTTACATTCACAACGAGTAAAGATTTTATTATACAGAAGCTGACATGTAATAATACCAAGAGTGGTTCTACAGAACAAAGTCAGATTACTGCCGGCGACGGAGCAACAGGACTTAGTTTTGCCAATCCGTTTATGACACAGGCAATTCTTGATGAAGTCTATAAAAAGATAGGTGGCTTTACATTTAGACCGCTTACAGTTAAGTTTGTCGGTGATTACCGACTAGAAGTTGGTGACATTATAACTGTCAACAAAGGTGGCGTTGATTACAAAGTGCCTATAATGCAGATTACGCACGAATGTGACGGCGGCTTAATGGATACCGTTACATCTATAGGTCAATCTGACACAGAGAATACAAGCGTTGCTTCTGGTCCTATTACTAAGCAGATGGAACGGTACTATGCCGACTTGATACTTGCAAATAAAGCGCTTATTAATAAACTATCTGTTGATGAAGCTGATATCAGATACGCAAGCATTGAAACCTTAAAGGCTGTTAATGCTGATATTGATAACCTTAAAACAAATAAATTAGATGCAACATATGCAGATATCATCAATGCTAATGTGGAAAGCCTTAAGGCTGTTAATGCGGATATTGCAAATCTTAAAGTAGACTATGAGAAAGTTGGCATACTTGACGCAAGTGTAGCTGATATCAAGACATTAATATTCGGTTCAGCAACAGGAACAACAATAACAACGGATTTCTCTAATTCTGTTATTGCTGTTTTGGGAGAAGCGCAGATTAAGTCAGCAATGATTGATAGTCTTGACGCAAGCAAAATCACAGCACTTGACATTAATACTACTAATGTACTTGTTCACAGCGAAGATGGCAAGTCACAGTGGAAAGACAATACAATTCAAATATCTGACAGCAATAGGGTTAGGGTTCAGATAGGTAAAGACGCTAATTCAGATTACAACATGTATATCTGGGATAAATCAGGCAATTTGATGTTTGACGCTATTGGATTAACAGACAAAGGTATTCAACGACAAGTTATCCGTGATGATATGGTTAAGGATAATGCTGATATTGCCGCAAGCAAGTTAAATATAGAATCGCTGTTCAATGTTATCAACAATGATGGTTCACACACGCTTAATTCAACGAAGATATATGTTGATAGTGAACAGCAAACCCTTGATAGCGTATTTAAGAGTATTCAGACAACCGTTGGCGGCAATTCTACATTATGGGGTTCGGCTATTAAGCAATCTAAAGATTTTATTGACCAGAAGCTATGGTGGACTGATATTCGTAATGGAGAATCCATCGAAAGCAAATTCAATACAGTTACAAGTACGCTTGATAGCTTCGGTGTGCAAATAGGAGATGTTTACAAGCAACTCAACGATGATTTCAAGGTATATCAGGTGACATACGAGCCGACTAAGGATAATTATCCAGCTAATGAGTGGAGTGTACCTATATATCCAAGCGATGATAGATACCCTAGTGATAGCACATGGGAATACACAGAAGCAGAATATGATAATTATGTAGGCATTATAGCGTATTGGGAAGCACAGAACAGAGCGTGGCGTTGGATTAAAAAAATAGACGGAACGCACGGTTGGAAAGAAATATCTTCAACCGAAATCGCTTATCTTCTTAATCAAAATGCCGCGTTAAAGGTGAACCTTAATACAATCAGCTCTGAATTAAATAAGACACAGATTGATATAAGAGACAACTATAGCACCACTGTACAAGTTAATAATGCTATTACACAGGCAATTAGTGCAGAGAGCAATAGTATTAAGAGTGAAATTTCTACAACTTATGTAACAAAGAATGCTCTTACAGGCTATAGCACTACAGAAGCTATGAACAACGCTATAACACAGGCTATAACAGCAGAAAGTAACAGTATCAAGTTGGAAGTCTCTAATAATTACGCTACAAAGAAGAGCCTTGAAGGTTATGCTACAACAGCAAGTCTTGACCTTTATATTAAGAAAGACCCAACGACAGGAGAACTTAAATCTGCAATTGAAGCTATTGCAGATGATATTACACTTAATGCAAGTGGAACAATTAATATTAGTGGTAATAAGTCTGTTAATATTAACGGGAATCTGTTCACGCTTACATCTACTAATACTACTATTTCAGCAGATGGTTCGATAGACTGTAAGAAGCTAAAAGCTGTTGATGCTGATTTAGAAGGCACATTTAAAAATGTAAATGTAACTGACGGAGGTATTACAATGACCACTACTATTATTGGTGGTGAATACCTTGTAAAAAGCAGTACAGGTGCATTTTTACAGATACAAGGACACTACATTGAAATGTCAAATGATGATGGTTCAGGAACGAACTGGATATTAAGTAGAAGCGAATGTGTTTTTAATGACTATTTAAATGTTAAGCTATATCACCCTTCACTTAAAAACTATATGCGACCTGCTTTGTCTATGAGCAATCCAGTAACATTTGATTGGAGCGGAAGCGTTTTAACTATATATGTTGACGATGTAGCTGTCGCTGCATGGGATTGGGCACAAAAAAATTGGTATTAAATCTGCACAGCGGTAGAAAGGAAAACAATATGTTAAGTATAACAAAGACAACAAACTTAAGCGGAACATCAGTGATTAATGGTCAATCAGCCATGACAATGTATGCGGCTGTGCCGGAAACTGGTTCACTGACAATTAGTCAGACAATTACTAACAAGGAATTATACCTTGCAAATCAGACACAATGTGATAATGATTATGAGAATTTTAAATCAGAAGTCAATAAGCTGCTAAAGAGTGAACAGCAGACAATTGATTCAGATACGATAAACGCAGTAGGAACAGTAACAGAGTAAATCATCAGAGAGTGTGGGTTTAAGCCTGCACTCTTATTTTTTAGGAGGTAAATTATGAGCTTGACAGGATTCCTTTCGTATAGCCGTGTAAACTGGCAACAATCGCCAAATAAAAGTACTCCACTTAGTGCGGCAAACTTAAATGTAATGGACGCAGGTATTAAGAATAACAATGATATGATTAGCAATCTTCGTGATGAAGTTACACAACTAAACAGTAATATTGACGTTAAAAACTCTTTTTGCAAAAATATTGCAAGTGTAGATGGTACTCTTGAAGGTTATGGCTATAATTATTGCTATTATAATAAATCTACCAAAACAGGGATTTTATACTATGCCTCCAAAATTGAAACACAAGATTCTACACAGAATAATTTTACAGGATATTATGACATAGAAACAGTTCTTGAAAATATGGGTATTAGCTTTAGTAAAGTATTGGAAAGTAATTATACTCCTTATGATGCCACAGGTGTAGTTCGAGCAAAGTTGATAGGCTATGGAACAACATTGTTATATAGCTCTGCAAGCCAGCATTATGCTTTTGCTCGATATTATACAAAAGATGGTAATAAAGGAGCATGGGCTACAAGCGAATTCCAAAAGGGTGATTATATTACAGGCTCACTTATATTTAGTTAGGTTTTGGATACTGCCCTAGTAATTGCACCGTTGTATTTAATATTATCACTGTTTAGTTGTAGAATGAAAATAAGACATAAGGTATTGACAAAAATTACAAAAGAAGATGTAAGGTATTTCCTTATCGAACATGACGAACTGCAAGAAGCAATTCACAAGGTTGGCAGTGCCGCATAACATTAACAATATAATATTCGCAATCAAGCGCCTTAGTGGAAACACTGGGGTGCTTTTTTGATACACATTTTTCTAAATTTAGGAGGCAAATTTATGAGTAAATTTTTCGGAATTGACACATCAAGGTGGCAGGGAGACTTTGATTTCAAGGGTGCAAAGGATAATGAGGGTGTAGACTTTGCAATCATCAAAGCGGGCGGTGCTGATGATGGCTTATACGAAGATAGAGAGTTTGAAAACAGTTACAATAAGTTGGAAAGTGCAGGAATCCACAAAGGAGCCTATTTCTTTGGTAACGCATTAAGTAATGATGAAGCTGTAAATGAAGCAAGATATTTTGCGCAGCTTTTAGCAGGTAAATCGTTCTGTTACCCAGTGTTCTATGATGTTGAAGCAGGCATGGTTACTGGCAACGACCTTACAGACATTATTATGGCGTTTCTTGATGAAATGAGAAATGCAGGATATAAGAATGTCGGCTTATACTCATATGAGAACTGCATTAACAATTATGTAGACATTTCAAGAGTAAAAGAAGCTGGTTATGCCGTTTGGGTAGCAAAGTATTCAGATGCAGAACCTAGAATTGCCGTTGATTATGATATGTGGCAATTCGGTGGAAGTGTTAATTATCTTAGAGACACTCAGATTGGCGGACAGACAGTAGACCAGAACTATTGCTACACTGATTATTGCACAGACCATGTCGTTGAAGAAATCACAGTGCCAGACTATGAGCCAGTACCAGACACTAAATACCATAAAGGCGATACAGTTAAGGTTATTAACGCTATCCAATATGATAACGGCGAGCCATTCAGCACTTACTATGATGAGTACAGTGTCTTATCGGCTAGTGGCAGAAGAGTTGTTATCGGTGTTGATGGCGTAACTACTGCTGCTATTGACGAAGATAACATCAGCCTTATCAAGTGTATTTATGACAACGACAATGATATTAACACAGATACAGTAAACCGCGGTGACGGCAAGAAAGTCAAAGTTCTTGATAACATTGATTATGACGGCGTGAGATTTGCGACATATTATGATGAATATGATGTGATTGAAGAGGACGGAGACAGAATTGTTATAGGCATCGGTACAACAATCACAGCCGCTGTCAATATTGCTAATCTTGAATTTGTCGGCGGTACAAGTTCTGATGATGCACCTACAGATATTCCATTCAGTGAAGACATTGAAGAGGGTAGCACAGTGAGATTTGTCGGCGATACTGATTATGATGGTACACCTATTAAGGCTTGGTATGACGAGTATACAGTATCAGAAAGAAGCGGAGACAGAGTTGTGCTTGTGCATGACGGAGAACTGTTTGCTGCAGTCAATATAGCCGATTGTGAATTAGTCTAACCTTAATAAAAATACCGGGAGTGCAATGCTCCCGGTAATATTTTAATTATTCAAATCTATCATAACAGCCATAACAGCAGGAATGGTCGTTATAGTTCCGTTTGTTTTCTTAAATTCCATACCACCCTCAAGAAGCGTTCCGTACATTGTCACATTATCACCAACAAGCAAATTATAATCAAAATCGTCTCTATAATATGTCAAAACAACAGTATCATCATTATTGCCATCAACAGCTAAATAATAGCAAGCAATATATTCGCTGGATTCTTCGCCAGTATGTGTATTTCCGTCTTTATCTTCGACCTCCCCATCATACTTTAATTCTGCTACAATATTACCTGTCAACTTGAATTCTTTATCAATATACTTATTAGGTGTACGCTTGAGCATTTCAACAGTTATATCATCAGGATATACGCTCTTATCTCTTGATAATAATGTTTCTTGTTCTGTCTGAACTTCACTGATACTTTCAACATTACTATCAGAAACACTATTCTGACACGCTACAAGGCTCAATAAGCACATAACAAGCACAATGCTTACAATTCTCTTTGTCATAGACAAATCCCCCTTAAATTTAATTTTACTAATCATATCATAATATACATAATTTGTCGAATGATGTCAAAACTTGCGATATCTTTAAGTTGATTTTTATATTATAGGTATTTATAATAATAATTGTCCGAGAGAGTTCGGACGAAATCTTCAAGTTTCGGCTAGGTGGCACTGTTTGATTGGCGTTGGCAGTGTCACCGCTGAAAACTGTTAATCTACTGGGGGTAGGTTGACATGTAAGAACAAATGTTCTATAATAACACCATCGCTACCAGCGTTATATCGTGCAATAAGGGGGATATATGGAGAATGAGGAATATAAACAAAAGATTATCGGATTAATAAAAAATTGTAATAGTAACAATTTTTTGAAATTTGTATATGAATTAATTTTATCTTTCAAAAAGAAATGGGGCGTTTAACGCCCCTCTTTCTCATACCAATAGGCTATATTGTCAAATATAGTTTGTTGGTGTTCTTTATTGAGTTTTATCAATTTCTTAACACTATCTAACAATTCTTTATCTGACATTAAGTCGGGAATGATATCAACATTATCAGTAGATAAATTATCTTCCCACCCCATTAAATATGATGGAGAAATATCAAGAATCTGTGCAGCAATCTGAATTTTATCACTTGGAATGTTTGTTACTGCATTGTTTTCATACTTATATAATGTCTGCTTAGAAACGCCCATTCTCTTAGCTAACTCTACTTGTGACATTTTATTAAGCTCTCTTTGCTCCTTAATTCTGTCTCCAACAGTTTTAATCATTAGTGTTTCCTCCTTTCCTATTGGTAACTTGATTATAGCACAAAAAAGTTACAAGTCAAGAAAAAAATAACTTGACAAGTTACTTTTGCGGTGTATAATAAGAGTAACTTCAAAAGTTACGAAGTTAGAAAGGAGATGAGATAATGGTTGATACAAATAAACTTCGTGGGATTATTGCTGAAAACGGAAAAACGCAGACAGAAGTTGCACAAATGATAGGCGTAACGCCCAAGACCTTCTATCTGCGAATGCACAAGGGCGTTTTTGGCAGTAACGAGATTCAGATTATGATTGATAATTTGAATATTGAAAATCCTATGGAGATTTTTTTTGCAAAGAAAGTAACTTCATAAGTTACTAGGAAGGAGTAGGAATGACAGGACCTTTTTCTATAAGTGGAGATGATGAGGAACGGACACTAAGAGATTATGTTGAATGGTTTGCGCTTGGACTTGCCTACAATGCGGTAAATGGTGAGAAAAACGAAGCATTACAAAGTGAATGCAAAATACTCGATTCTCTCACCAACGCATTGAACGCTATAAAGCTTTAACGAAAAGGATTAGATATAACTTCTACCTTAGCTGGTTTGTTATCAATAGTAGACATAAATTCATCATAGTATTTGCGGTACTCAATTTTGAATTGTTCAACACTGTCTTGATAACCCAACAACTTAGCAATAGCGTATCGGTCAGCAAGTTGCTTGCTATCCATATTTTTCACCTCTTTTCTATTAGGATAAGAGGATTATAGCACAAACGGATTAGAATTTTTGATATTGATGCAATAGAAAAGTGATGGTAGCGGTAAATAGTTACAAACTTTTATTCAAACATCATTAGTTCTTTTTGACAGGAATAGCGTCCTGTTCGTATCAAGTGTGAATTACCTACCGATTGGCAGTTTTGTCTTTAGCGTATTTATTTAATTCTATTGATATAGAAATAAGAGTATACAGGGTGCAGAAGTCTAAACCACAGAAGTATGAGCCGACCACTGATATACACAATGCTATGACAGTATCCATACAATCTCCTTTCGGAAAGTGTCTACCATCACTTTTCTATTGTATCAATAAATATAAAGTTCTACAAGTTACAGCAGATAGGAATGAGCAAAATCGCTCAAATGCACCTTAAAAGGTCAAAATATATCACACATTATTTAGAAAGGAATGTTTATGGAGCTACAGATTTTTAGCAATTCAGAGTTTGGGGAAATCCGAACTATTACTAAAGATAATGAGCCTATGTTTTGTCTGGCTGATGTATGCAAAGCATTGGAAATATCAAATGTAGGAAATGTTAAGCAGAGGTTATCTGAAAAGGGTATCCATACTGCGGACACCCTTACAAAGGGCGGAATGCAGAAAATGACATTTATTAGCGAGGCTAATCTTTACAAGACAATCTTTCAGAGCCGTAAAGAAAGTGCAGAGAGATTTACAGAATGGGTTACATCAGAAGTGCTTCCATCAATCAGAAAGAATGGCGGCTACATAGCAGGGCAGGAAACAATGTCTGATGAAGAACTTATGGCAAAGGCACTTCTTGTAGCCAATAACAAGATAGCTGAAAGAGATAAGATAATCGAACAGAAGCAGGCAAGAATTGAACAGATGAAACCTAAAGAGATTTTTGCAGACGCAGTAGCAACAAGCCATACATCAATTCTTGTTGGAGATTTAGCAAAGTTGATTTGTCAGAATGGTGTGCAAATCGGGCAGAAGCGATTATTTGTATGGTTAAGAGATAAGGGCTATCTGATTAAGAGTGGCAGTTCTTACAATATGCCGACGCAGAGGTACATTGAGCAGGGGCTATTTGAAATCAAGGAAAGCAACCTTGTTAATCCAGATGGAAGCGTAAGAATTACACGCACGCCAAAGGTAACAGGCAAAGGACAGGTTTACTTTGTTAATAAGTTCTTGAAAGGAGATAACAGTGTTTCCATTTGATGATTTATTAACTTTTGATGAAATACAGGGCATTACAAAACATGAAAGCAAGAGAGTTATTGCTGTTACAGGCGGCATAAGTGACAAAGGCTTAATCAATGAAGTCTGCATGGATATATACGCGCAGGTAGAACGCGAAGTCGGGTGTCGTTTTAGTTGCATTAAGCGTGATGATTTAGCAGATGTGCATGAGTTCATTGATTCTTACGAACCGCCATTGTGCCTAATGAAAAGGATAAAAGAATATGAAAGAAAAGATAATTAACATATCCGCAACACTGGCAGGAATTAGCCTTATAGCGTTGATTCTAAGACCGGTACAGCCGCAAGCTAAGATTAATCAGCAGAGTGCAGTGTTAAGTGAATGCTACAACTCACATGTTGATTATAAGGTTGAAACTGGAGAGATAAGTGTTGATGAATATGAGTTATCGCTCATGGCACATTTGCTGATGGGTGAATGCGGAGCGACATGCAACGATGATGAAATGCTATATCTTGCAGGAGCCGTTGTTTTGAACCGAGTACAGAGTGAGTATTTTCCTAACAGCATTGAAGAAGTTATCTATCAATCAGGACAATATCAATGTACAGAACTTAAAAACAGTGGATTCTACAAAGAACCAACAGAAAGATGTTGGAGAATAGCAGAAGAATTATTAATAAGCGGATATGACATACCTAGCAATGTGTTGTATCAAGCTGAATTTAAACAAGGTAGCGGCGTTTATAAGAAAGTGCAGAATATGTACTTTTGCTACAGATAAGGAGTTTGTTTATGGAGAAAAGAATAAGAGAAGAATTATTCAACTTAGGTATTCTTTCTAACAGAAAAGGTTATGCATACATCGTTGATATTATGAGCAATCTTGATTCTGCATTAGCAATAGATGGCGAGATTAAGAAAGTTGCCGAGAAATACGGCAAAAGTAAGGATTCTATTGGAAGTGCAGTAAGAAATGCTGTTAAGACAGCAAATCATAGCCTTGAGGTATGGAAGAATTACGATTGCTTAACAACAAAAGGATTTCTTACAACAATGTATTACAGAACCAGAGAGGAGAGTGCCAATGAGTAGCATAAAAAGAATCATTAAGTTGAATAGAAGCAGGCAGAGAGCCATGAGAGAAAAGGATTTTAGAAAGTTCTATACTTTCAGCTGCAAAATCCATCTGATTGAAAGAATGGATAAAGTACCGATAGGAAGTTACATATTAAAGTAAGGAGAGAAAGAAATGGAAAATGCAATTAATAACAACAATATCACATTAGCAGGAGTAGTTGAGAGAGAGCCAGAATATTCACATGAAGTACTTGGCGAGGGGTTTTATGTATTCATGCTCAAGTGTTCAAGAACAAGTGGTAACAAAGATACATTACCGGTAATGATATCAGACAGACTTGTTGATATCAGAGAAATCAAAGTAGGACAGGTTGTCACAGTTTCAGGGCAGATAAGGAGCTTCAACAGGCATATTGATGATGTGGAGAGCAAGCTGATTTTATCGGTATTTGCAAGAGAACTTGAAATACTAGCACAGGACGCAACCGAACTTCCATTTGAAGAAAATATCAATACAGTTATGCTTGACGCATACATCTGTAAATCACCTATATACAGATGTACTCCAAAGGGTAGAGAGATTGCAGATATATTAGTTGCAGTTAACAGACCATATGGCAAATCAGATTACATACCATGTATAGCATGGGGAAGAAATGCAAGATTTGCGGGTGGACTTGAAGTTGGAGAACACATTCAGATCCAGGGAAGATTCCAGAGCAGAGAGTACGCTAAGAAGATAAGTGACAATGAGATTGAAACAAGGGTTGCTTATGAAGTATCAGTAAGCAGAATTGATTATGTAGAGGAGGGCGAAGCTAATGCATAGTGATATTACAGTTAGAGATTTAGCAAGTATGGCTATTGATGAAGATGTTACATGCCAGATATGGACACCACAGCAAGGAACAGTTTTTAACGGTTCGTTTGAGGAAGCTAAGTATTCAGCCTATGCGGATAGGGAAATTGATAACTTTCAAGTTGAAGATGGCGTATTTGTTATGAATATATAATAAGGAAAGGATATTGTTTATGAGAGCAACTTTAAAAAGGGTAGTACTTGAAAACTTTATGTGCTATGCACACGCAGAATTTGACTTCTATGCCATTACAAAAATTACGGCTAAGAATGGCAAGGGTAAGTCGACTATTGCCACAGCTTATCTGTGGTGCTTGTTTAACTGTGATTATGAATTAAAGGATAATCCGGTTGTCAGAAGAGAGGTTGACGGAAAATCCGTTGATGATATGGACACAAGTGTTGAACTTACACTTGATGTTGACGGAAAAGAAGTAACCATGAAGAAAGTACAGAAGCGTACTTATGAAGAAGTAATAAAGGACGGAGTTGTTATAACAACTGTAAAAGACCCTAATTCATATTATATCAACAGCGTTTCAAAGACATTAAAAGCATTCAACGAATACCTTGATGTTAATATGAACATTTTCAAAATGTGTAGCAATACCAATGTATTTCTTACGCAGAAGCCAAAGGAAATGAGAGAATATCTTTTCAGTTTAGTAAAGAAAACAACCGACCTTGATATGGCAAAGTCTAAAAGCGAACTCGCCGAATTAGTTCCGCTTCTTGAAAAATACACATGCGAAGAAATACGTGCTATGAAAAATAAAATTAAAAAAGATGTTGATGATAATGCCGAAAAGCTGAAAGGGCAGATTGAAGAAAAAGAGCGTGATGTACAGATTAAGCAGGACATAGATGTATCTGACCTTGAATTACTTAGGGACAGCCTTAAAGAACAGATTGCTGATTGCGTGGCAAAGCAGACCGACAATGACAAGCTGATGGCTGAATATGACAAGGCTAGTTCGGATATTCTTAACCTTAAGTTTGAGCTTAACGATATGGCTCGCAAGGCTAATGAAGAAAATGTTAAGGCTAGGAGAAAACTTGAATCACAGATTAGTAACCTTAATTATGTGATTGAGGATAGCAAGAAGTCAATCAGCAACGCAGAAGATGTTGTTAGTTTTGATAAGGACAAGATAGCTGAATATCAGAAAACACTTGATGATAGCAGAACCGAATGGAAAGCTGAAAAAGAGCGTGTATTTGACGAGAATAATCTTATTTGCCCTTATTGTAAACAGGAATACCCAGAGGAAAAGAAAGAGAAACTAAAGGCAGATTTTAAGGCACATAAAGAAACTGAACTTAGCAGAATTACCAATAAGGGCAACACAGCTAAGAAAATGCTTGATGAAGTCAAAGGATTGTTAGTTGGAGCTGAACAGGAACTGACCGACAGAAAGCAGAAGTTAGAAAAACATTTAGTGGATTTAGCAGACCTTGAAAAGCAGTTATCAGAACTTCCGCAGGAAATTGATGTGTCAGCCACCGAAGAATACAAGGCACTTGAACAGAAGATTGCTGAAAGAGAAGAAGCTATGCACAAGGCTAATGATATTTCGGCGATTAAGGCAGAATTAAAGGCACAGGAAACAGCTTTAAGGCAGCAGTTAGCAGAATGTGAAAGCAAGATTGCAAAGTCTGATACAGCAGCAGACGAACAGCGACTTGAAGAATTAAAGCAGACAAGGATTGATTCTGAACAGAATAAGGCTAATGCTGAGAAAATCCTTGATTTACTTGACGAACTGGATAAGGCAAAGAATGAAGCCTTGACAGAAGCGGTAAACAGCCACTTTGGGTTAGTTAAGTGGCAGTTATTTGAATATGCTAAGAATGGCAATTACAAGAGTTGTTGCATACCTACTGTTGACGGAAAAAGCATTTTAACAACTATGTCTAACAAGGGTAACAGGATTTTAGGCAGAGTTGATATTTGCAATTCTATTCAGAAGATTAGCAACATATCGGTGCCAGTCATTCTTGATGACACGGAAAACTTAGATAAAGCAAATCAGAAAAGGATTGCCGAAATGGTAGATAGTCAGTTGATTATGCTAATTGTTAATGATAGCGAGAAATTAGAGATTGTGGAGGGATAATATGACGAAATTAAGAGTTTGGCATAATTGCCAAGTAGGAGCGGTTAAAAACTTTTATGTCGAAGTTGAAAGCATTGAACAGGCTTGGAAAATCCTTAATACATTATGGAATTATGATTTATTTCAGTATGAAAACAACATAAAGCCAGATTACTGTAATGCTTCTGGACTTGAATATTTTGATGAAGAAGAACAGGAATGGTGCGAGTGGCACGATGATGACGGATTGGATATAAAAGAACATTTTGAAGAAAGTGAGGAATAATTATGGCAGAGAATACAGCGGTTGCAGAAACAAAAGAAGCTGAAAGCAGAGAACTTGTAGCAAAAGATTTTACAGAGGGAATGGTTGTAAAAATCAAGCAGAAAGAGAAGTTCGGCTTAACATTCCCTAAAGATTACAACTACACAAATGAGCTTATGTCAGCAATGCTTATTTTACAGGACACACAGGATATGAATAAGAAGCCTGTATTACAGAGTTGCACAAGGGCAAGTATTGAAAATGCACTTATCGAAATGGTAACAGACGGATTATCAATAAGAAAGAAACAGTGTTACCCAGTCGCTTATGGGGGCAAATTAAGCTGTCAACCGTCTGTTTATGGTGCAACTTGCCTTGCTAGAAGATATGGGCTTAAAGACATTAATGCATCAGTTATTTATAAAGGGGATGTATTCAAGTACCACAAAGAAGATGCAAAGACAATTATTGATTGCCACGAACAGAGTTTTGAGAATATCGACAATGATAAGATTGTTGGCGCTTATGCGGTAGCGATTATGGGAAATGGCGAGAAGATTGCAGAAGTTATGACTATGGCACAGATAAAGACGGCTTGGAAACAGGGATACGGATATAAGGAGACCGGAAATGGAGTTCATCAGAAATTCGCAGACCAAATGGCTATGAAAACTGTTAAAAATAGACTTCTCAAAGCTATCAACAATACTCATAGCGGTTTTGGCAAAGAAGATGATTACGAGGAAATCAGCCACGATGAAATGCTCGAACAGGATGTTGCCTATGATATTGAGCAGAACGCAAACACAGTAGATTTTGACGAGGACAACATAATTGATGTAGAGCCTACAGACACAGCCGACAAGCAGTCAGAGGAGCTACCGCCATTTATGCAGAGTGAGGAGAACTGATATGAGAGTAATTTCACAGCACGGCAATGTTGATTTGCCTTATGAGCAGATAGTTGTGTGCCACGCAATGGAGAGCGTTATAGCACTATACAATGGAGAGAAATACGTATTAGGCAAGTACTCTTCCAAAGAGAAAGCGTATAAGGCTATGGAAATGCTTAGAGAAGCATATATCGGTATGCCTATCGTAATGCAGAATGTTGCTATTTCAGAGGATTTGGCAAAGGAATTTGAAAGATTAAAGAAATGCGGTGTTATGGTACGAGCTGAAAATCAGCCGTCAAAAGTAGATTTTATCAACAATGCTGTTTTTCAGTTCCCACAGGATGATGAAATCGAGGTGTGAGTATGTATCAGCAGTTAGATATATTTGCATTTCTTAATAAATCGACAAAGCCCAAAACATTTAACCCGATAGAAGAATTTGCCTTGCATGGAAGCGGGTTTGCAAACGGAAAGAAAAGAATACAAAATTTTTTCTTATCAAATAACAGTATTTCAGACAGGGTTAAATTTCTAAAAAATGAATATGGCGTTGGCGGTTTTGGGATGCCTTGTGACAAGCCTTTTGTGATTCATGATGGTTGGAGTAATGCAAGTGGTTGCCAATGTCAATATCTCAATGAAGATATGCAAAACGTAACAGTGGATATATCATACAACGATTTGGCAGATGTTATTCAGGCTTTGATTTCTGATGGAAGATACGAAAGTAGGTGTGGCGAATGAAACTTAAATGTATAGCAACAGGAAGTACAGGAAATTGCTATCTACTAACTTCCAACAGCGGAGAAACACTTATCCTTGATTGCGGAATACCAATTAAGGAGATTAAAAAGGGCTTAGATTGGAACATTAAAGATGTTGTGGGTGTGTTATGCACCCATAAACACCTTGACCACAGCAAGTCAGTAAAAGATTTTAAGGCTATGGGAATACCGATTTATGCACCATATTTAGGCAATAGCTGTAAATCAATGAATATGGGCGGATTTACAGTAAAACCTTTTGATTTAACAACAATAGACGGAAGCTGGACACACACCAACGCAGACGGAACACCTTGCCCGATATACGGCTTTCTGATTACTCACAAGGAAATGGGGAAAATGCTTTACATTACCGATTGCGAGGTTGTCAAATGGAAGTTTAAAGGCATAAATCATATCCTCTTAGGTGTGAATTATGACAAGGATTTAATCGACAGGGATACAGGCAAAGCTAATCACGTTTTCAGAGGTCACTTATCCATTGACACAGCTTGTGATTTTGTTAAGGCAAATCATTCAGATAGCTTGCAGAACGTCATAATGTGCCATCTATCGGCAGAAAACGCTGATAGAGATAGTTTCATCGAGAAGATGAAAAAAGTCGCTTATGGGGCGAATGTGGATGTTGCAGTAGCAGGGAAAGAATGGATTTTAAGGAAAGGAGATGAATGTCCGTTTTGATTAGTTGGGATATAGTTACAAAGTTAATGAATTGTTTTCCTAATAGCGTTATAAACCACAACGCAGAGTTTATAGCACATATTAAAAGCAATACATATTTCGGATTAAAAGATTGCGAAAATGAAACAGATGTAAAGTGTAAAGTTTTGGAATGGCTATCAAGACCTGCATACAAGACGGAACCATATAACACCAAACGGAGCAATGATGAATTTCACAGATTTATGCTTGGCGGCATAAATCAGTTTTTGGAAACAGACTTTACCGAGAAAGATATGGAACAGATTTATACATATCTTGGGAATAGGTGCAACCATGCCAAAACATTGAAGTTTATTGAAAGCGGATATGATATGTCGGTTTTGAAAGATTAAAAAATCCTAGTGAGTGTCCGTTTTAGAAAGGAGAATTGAAATGAAGAAATCTGAACCAAAAATGATTTTAAATATATCTCTCAATAGCGAGGAAATTGAAGAAAAGGTCAAGATTGCTATGGACGAATATGTAGAGAAAGTTATTTATAAAAATCTTGATGAAGAAATTACAAAAATTGTTGACAAGAGAATTGAAAAACTTACATCTGCTTCAAGCTGGAGTAGCGACAGGAAAATACAGGGTGTTTCTTTTGAGCAGTTTGTGAAAGAAAGGACTGAAAAAACTATCGGTGATTTTGTAGAAAAGAATATCAAAGAAATTCTTGCTAAGAGATTTGCTGAAATTATGACAGATAGGAGTTTTGACAATGATTAAAGGCAGAAAGGAGCATAGCAAATTAAAGCAACATTTCATCGAGAAGATTGGAGAAAACAAAATGAAATATAATGATTTTACGAGCGGAGAATATGTGAAAAAAGAAGATGTGATGACATATTTAAGAGTGTTTAATTGGGATATGCCAAGAAAAGAATTAATTGAGAAATTTAAAGGTATTTCATCTATTACTCTTAACAACCAGGATATAAACAAAGTAAAAATAAATAAATTGCTAAATGGTGAATGGAGCGATGATTAGTTAGAAATACATGTTTGCAGAAAGGAGCAGTAATGGAGAGATTGACAGATAGCAATAAAGAAATACCAACATTGGTTAATAATGCTGAATATTGGCTGAAAGTGTATTTTAAGCTGAAAGATTATGAGGACTTAGAGGAAAGAAGGAAGCTAATCAAGATACCGCCTGAAGCGTACTGTATTGTGGATTTTGAGGTACGAAAGGGTTTTGTGTTAGAAGAAACATATCATATAAGCAGAAAACCTTTGTTAGTTGTTCGATACGACGATAACTCTCTTAAAAGTCATAGCGGATACTTGGGGATTTCAGTATTCCTCACAAAATCAGAAGCCGAAGCCAAACTGAAAGAATTGAGAGGTGGAGAATGAAAGTATTCAAATGGGATGATTACTATGATACAGAACATTGCCCTCATTGTGGCAGACTAAGGCTTATGATAGCCCGTACAGAATATGGAACTAAAAGAGTTTGCGAAAAGTGCGGATGGTGCGTTGAGGATAATAACTACTTTGTGGAAGATGAAACAATCGAGGAAGAGAGGTAAGGAAATGGGTAATAACTGTAATTGTAAACACAATCACAACTCTAATTCAGATGAGCCTTGTTGCAGGTGCGATAGCAAGCAGACCAATGCTGACAGGATAAGGAATATGTCGGATGAAGAGTTGGCGGAGTTTCTTATAACTTTTAAGAACACATTCGGTGAAGAATACGAGGGAGAAGCTAGTTGTATGGATTGGCTTCAATCAGAAGCGGAATAGGAGAGAAAGAAGAATGAGATTGATTAATGCAGATGAGCTAAAGGAAGAGTTATCACAACAATGGTTTATAGATATTCTTCTTACAAAAACAGGCAGTAATGATATGCTTAGCACCTTGGCAGAAAAGATTGATAGTCAATCAACTGCGTATGATGTAGATGAGGTTGTAGAGCAGCTGGAAGCAGAAAAAGGGACATACTTTGACGGATTACCTTGTGAGGGTACGAAGATAACAGTTAATGCAGCAATCGAAATTGTGAAGGCAGGTGGAATAGATGGAAGATAGATATTTATTCAAGGCAAAGAGGACTGATAACGGAGAATGGGTGAAAGGAGCTTTAGTATATGACGGTAGGGATAAGTTATACAGGATAATTACTGAAATTAACTATTCTACAGGAACTTGCTTAACAACAGATAACGCCCCAAGAGTTGACAAATCTACAATATGCCAATGTACAGGCTTGAAAGATGAAAATGATAAGCTGATTTGGGAGAATGATATTATCAGATGCAAGGTTGGAACAGCAAAAGTTATATGGGATAAATCAGAATGGCGAATTGAATGGTTAAAAAACGACTTATGGAGAAAAGATTTGTATTATTGGGCGGTTGAAGATATTCAAAGAGTAGTAGTTATCGGCAACATTTTTAATAATCCAGAGTCATTAGAAAGTGAGAAAAAGTAATGAATTATATTTTATTAATTTTATCATTTGTACTTATTAAATTAGGTATCTCTTTGATAGAAAGCTTTGTTATATCATGGATAGCTTGTATATTAGGCATTAACATAGCATTTAAGATAATTTTATTTGTGGTATTTATTATAAATTTGTTTTTGCCTGCAAAAGGAAATTAAGGAGGAAAAGTAATGAATCGTGTAATTTTATGTGGAAGACTGACTAAACAGCCAGAGATTAGATATTCACAGACAGTAAACGGAAGTATGGCAGTAGCAAGATACACATTAGCTGTTGACAGAGCTTTTAAGAAAGAGGGCGAACAGGCAGCAGACTTTATTAACTGCATTGCATTTGGCAAGAATGGAGAGTTTGCAGAGAAGTATTTACACCAGGGAACTAAGATTATTATTGAGGGTAGATGGCAGACAGGCAACTACACTAACAAGGACGGACAGAAAGTCTACACTAATGATTGCGTTGTTGAAAAACACGAATTTTGCGAAAGTCGTGCTAGTCAGCAGAACAATAACAACAATGGAATTATGGGCGGTAATGTCGGTTCAGACAGCTTTATGTCAATTCCAGATGGTGTAGCTGACGAGGGATTACCATTTAATTAAAGAGGTATGAGTATGAAAGAGAATGAAGCAATAGAAAAGCTGAAAAATATGCGATTATATATGCAGATTACGGACAAGAACAACGATTGCAAGTTTACAGAAGATGATTACAAGGCTAATGAAACGGCAATACAGGCACTTGAAAAGCAGATACCGAAGAAACCTATATTTAACCATAACCTTAGTGATACTCTTTCTGTATTCCATTGCGAATGTGGAAACGCAATCAAAGTCAGCCACGATATAGGAATAATGAATAACAACAATGCACCGAATTACTGTAGCAAGTGTGGTTGTAGATTAGATTGGAGTGACGAAGAATGAGATTGATTGACGCAGATAAACTAATTGAGGATATTCACAAAAGAAATTATATCAATAAGGCTTTATCTGAAATATTTGAAACTATCATTGATGAGCAACCAACGGCTTTTAGTATGGGAGCTAAACCTATTGATGATTTTGTGAATCCTTTTGAAGTAAAGGCAGGTGGCAATTCTTGAGTTATCAGAACATAGCGAGAGCCAAGGCAATAGAGCAGGAAAATAAAAAGCGACTGCTGAAGCTGAATCCAAAACTGAATGATAAAAGTGGAATATATTTTCTACTCCGAGAAGATGAAAACGGATTTAAGTACGCTTATATCGGACAGGCAGTACATACACTTAGCAGATTGGCAAGCCACCTTGTAGGCTATGAACAGCACATAGACCTTAGTTTACGCAAACACAAGCTGTACGACAAAGAGAAAAATCCTTATGGTTGGCGAGTTGAATTTCTGAATTTCCCCGAAAGTCAGCTTGACGGAAAGGAGAAGTATTACATCAAGCTATATGCTGATAAAGGTTATCAGCTTAGAAATGTCAGTTTAGGCGGTCAAGGGGAGAATCGTGCTAGTGGTTCAATAGGCGAGAGAAAAGCACCTAAAGGCTATATGCAAGGCATACAGCAAGGTAAAAAGGTGTTAGCAAGGGAATTATCTTCTATCGCTGAAAAGCACCTTATAATCCGCTTAAAGCCAGAAAAAGAGCATAACAAAGTGTCACAGAAACAGTATGAGAAATTTATGGATTTATTGAAAGCGGGTGATTTAGAATGAGAATTTTGAGCAGTAAAGATTATTCTTGGCTTATGGGCCGAATAGAAACTCTTTCCAATGAAAATGAAAGATTACAGATGAAAGTTGATGAAATAACAAAAGAACAGCCTAACGATTGTAAAAGCAATGAGGGAAGTCACTTTTGCAGCATTTGCAAATTTGGCTATTTGAGAACAAGAAATCCGTTTGGAGCAGATTTTTATGCTTGCAGTAAAACAGTGTCTTGTGAGGACTTTAAAAGAAAAGAAGATAACTAACTAAAAATCAAAGAAAGGAATAGGTTGTCGCGACATAAAACCGAGGTTTTCTTTTGGTGGATTTAGAATGATAGTACATTGTTTATTTGAACAGTCGGGAACATTCAAGAATGCTTTCAAAAAGTATAGAATTGAAGCCTACGACTATGATATTCAAAATGAATTTAACGAAACTGACTATGTTACTGACCTTTTTAAAGAGATAGAGGGGGGGTATCAAGGCGAGCCGAGTTTGTTTGATAAGATAAGCCCAGATGATTTGATATTTGCATTTTTCCCTTGCATAAGGTTTGAAAATCAGATAATGCTGTGGTTCAGAGGACAGTCGGCAAGTCAGAAAAAATGGTCTTTAGAAGAAAAATGCGAATTTGATATGAATTTGCTTAAAGAAGTTTCGCTTATGTATGATTTGGTAAACAAAATGTTTATTATTTGCACGAGAAAAGGATTAAAGCTAGTAATGGAGAATCCTTATTCAGAAGAGCATTTTTTAAGACGATATTGGTGCTATTCCCCAGCGGTAATTGATAGGACAGGAGAGATAGCGGAGATTACTTTAAAAAGCCTACACAATATTGGTTTTTGAATTGCGAGCCACAGAACAATCTTATTTTTGAGCCAATTAGTTATAATGCTATCGAATGCAAGGACGCAATAAGAACAATGTCAAAAGAACATTATGCAAAAACAGGGGCAGACAATAAGAAAACAGCAAGGTCAATGATACACCCACAGTACGCAGATAGATTTATCAGGCAATATATTCTTGATGAAGAGATATGGAGAGGTAAATAATGAAAGACGAAACAAAGCAGGAAATACAGATTTTACTTGACCTACTCAAAGGCAGTCTTACAAGAAATGGTGTAAGTATGGCAACCGACAATAGCGGCAATTTGATGTTCTTTGATACGTCTGCCTATGTTAGAAGTAAAGGCAAGGAATTTGACGGATTTAGAGTTAATATCAACGATTTAGTGAAGTAACAATGTGGCAGAACTTGAAGAATAGGAGCAATAATATGGCAATATATAGAAATGTTCAATTATCTTTTTGGACCGATAACAAGGTTGAAGATGATTTTACGCCAGAGGACAAGTATTTCTACATATATTTGCTAACAAATCCACAGACAAATATATGTGGGTGTTATGAGGTTAGTTATTCGCAAATGACAAGGCAGACAGGTTATAACAAAGATACTATTATCAGACTATTAGAAAGGTTTGATAAGGTACACAAGGTTATTAAGTTTGATTCAGAAACTAAAGAAGTGCTGATATTACATTGGTATAAATATAATTGGAGCAAATCAGAGAAAGTCTTGGCAGGGGTTTTAGGAGTTGCCAAACATATTAAATCTGACGAATTTAGAAAATATGTTAATGATATGGTTGATTCCATTAAAAATGATACCCTATACATAGGGTATACATACCCTATGGAGACATCTGTTTCTGATACTGATACTGTATCTGATTCTGTTTCTGTTAATAATAATATAGTAAATAAAAAGAAAGATAATATAGATAATAATATATATATAAATATTATTAGTTACTTAAATAACAGATGTAATACCAGATATAGATACAATACGCCTAATACTAAGAAGCATATCGGGGCAAGAATCAAAGAGGGATATACTGAACAGGATTTTTACACAGTCATAGATAAAAAGGTTAATGAATGGCTTGGAACTGAAAGGGAAAGATATTTAAGACCAGATACCTTGTTTGGTACGAAGTTTGAGAGTTATCTTAATCAGAATGTCGTTTCCGAAAAGCAAGGCAATCAAAATTTCAGTAAGGGTGCTATTGATTGGGATAATGTGTAGGGGGCAGTAAGAATGAGTAGATTAGATGATACACTCAACAAAATAAATTTTAGAAGTGATTATCCGTACAACGGAAAGGTTGAATCACTCTTAAAAATAATCGCAATTAATAGTGCTATTATATGCGACAAATTAGATACTATTTCTAATCAATTGAAAGGAGGTAGTAATGACAAGAGAAGAGACAGTTAAAATCATCCGCATTATGTGTGATTGCTACCCTAACTACAAGCCTAACAACCTATCAGAAACAGTAGATATTTGGAATATGATGTTAGAAGCATACAGCTACAATCAAGTGTCAATAGCATTAAAAGCGTATGCCACATCTGATACAAGCGGATTTGCACCAAGTATAGGGCAGTTGATAGGTAAAATACAGACTATATCACAGCCGCAGGAACTTGACGGAATGGCAGCTTGGGGATTAGTCAGTAAAGCATTAAGGAACGGCACATATGGGGCAGTTGAAGAATTTAACAAGCTACCGCCACTTGTAAAACAGGCTGTAGGTATGCCAGACAATCTTAAAAACTGGGCGACATCAGATTATCAGACGATAGAAACAGTAATACAATCAAATTTTCTAAGAACCTATGAAACAGTTGTTAAGCGTGCGAATGAAATAAATCGTATGCCGGACAATATCAAATCACTTATCGAAAAGACGAATGTAAATTCGTATAAGGCTCAAATCGAGCAAAAATTCCAAAGAGATATAAATACATTACAAATTAAAGAAAATGCCCTTATTGGTCAAAATACAAACGCAGAAGAGTATATTGAAGCACCTCAAGATATTCAAGAAAGAATAAACGCCATGAGGTAAATTATGAAACCCAAAAATTGTATTTATCCCGATTGCTTTAACTGTACTTTAGATGATTGTTTATACAATACGCTTGAACAGCCGGATATAGTTCAGCAAAATAAACTAGATAAAGAAATTGCCTTTAGAAATAAATTAGAGCAATTAGAACCTAAGCAAAGAGCAAAGGCTATATATGACAGAATGTATGAACAGAGCGAAAAAGGCAAAGCTAGACGCAGACGATATAATCAGTCAGAAGAACATAAAATTAGCCAGAAGAAATATTTTCAGACTAAAAAAGGCAAGGCTGCACAAAAAAGGTATAAGCAATCAGAAAAAGGCAAAACTGCGCAAAAAAGAATAGAAGCTAAAAGGATTGAAACCGGTAAAAATGCCATATACTGTAAAAGATATCGGGAGAAAAAGAAAAGAGAGGCTGTGTTAAATGAGCAAGTCGGAACAACGAAGATTTCAAGAACAAATGATGAGAGTTCAATTAAACAGGCAGAAGAATAAAGAAAATAAAGAAATGTTTGGTAATGCCTTAACGATTCTATTATGGGTCCTACATGATAAATTTGGATTTGGAAATAAGCGACTAGAACGGCTTATTGATGAGATTGATAAATTCAATGAAGATTTCAACGCAGGGCTTATAGATCCAAAAGAACTTATTGAACAGTTAGAAGAAGAAACAAAAATAAAAATTAAATATTAAGGAGTATGGCTTATGAAGTTTTCAGAACTTACTAAGCCGGAACTTGAAAAGATATTGGAAAATGCCAATTTTACCGAGGAAGAAGAGAGAATATTCAAACTTCTTTCTCGGAATTTTACACAAAAAGAGATAGTTGCACGATTATGCGTATCGCAAAGAACTCTTGAAAGGAGAATAAGGAACATTAAAAATAAAATTGAAAGGGTGTGCTGTGATTGGAATTAACAGACAAAGAGTTGTTGAATTATGTACTGGAGAATGGTATTATCTCTCGTGACGATGTTCAAAAACAAATTGAAATGAACGAAAGGAAAAAATATTTAAAAGCACACAATAATGAAATCTGGCAAGGAAAGGATAAGAAATGGTATACATACTTGCCAGACGAAAGCACATCAAGCGGCAGAAAGCTGCTAAAGCGTTCAACGCAAGAGTCTCTTGAAGATGGAATAGTGGAGCATTATAAGAAACTTGCTAATGAACCTTTAGTTAAGACTGTATTCAAGGAATGGGTAGACCAAAAACTTGAATATCATGAAATCAAGAAGCAATCATATGATAAGTATACTGATAACTTTGCCAGATTTTTCACTAATGAAGCATATCACATGGCAGATAAGAAAATCAAGTACATTACAGAAGATGACTTAGAATGCTTTATTAAGACTGTTATTGCCGAATGCAAACTGACGCAAAAGGCATATTCTGACATGCGAATCCTTATTAATGGCATTTTTAAATATGCCAAGAAAAAGGGGTATACCAATCTAAGTATCACACAATTTATGGGAGATTTAGATTTATCACGCAGAGCATTTACTAAGAATGTGAAGAAAAAAGAAGAACAGGTGTATTTTGAGGATGAGATTCCAAGAATCACAGAATATCTATGGCGACGATATGATATAAGGAGTTTGGGATTGCTGCTTATGTTTGAATGCGGAATGAGAGCCGGTGAGTTATCATCGCTTAAGTTTTCTGATATTCATAGCTCTACACTTAAAGATGGAACTATCAAGCATTATATTTCTGTGCAAAGAACAGAAATTAAGGTCAGAGATGAAAAAGGCAAATGGGTTAAGATTGTAAGTGATTATCCTAAGTCTGACGCAGGATTAAGAGATATAATTATTCCAGACAAAGCCTTGAAAACTGTTAAGGCAATTCGCAGATTGAACCCCTTTGGAACTTATATGTTCGAAGAAAAAGGGGAACGGATTAAGGAACAGGCATTCAATAGAAAGCTGCATAAGATATGTAAGGCATTGGATATCAATTATCGTTCCACGCACAAAGTCCGCCGGGCATACAGTGTTGCATTGTATGATAATTGCGTGAGCGACACTGTTATAACAGAAATGATGGGGCATACAAGTATTGAGACGACAAGAAAATATTACATCTACAGCAATAAAACTGATAGAACTAAGATTGAGCAGGTGAATAATGCTATCAATTATTAGGATTTTGATTACAAAGTAATCAAAGTAATCAAAGCACAAGGCTGTAAATCCAGTAATAGAGCGGAATAAGGGAACGGTCAATGCAGTTCGATTCTCTCATCCCCTGCTATTTTTTCAAGGAGAAGGAACACTGCAAACCCGCATAAACACTGAATGAAAGGAGATTTTTTGAACATCGTCTTTTTGTAGGAAAATAAAGAGGTAATCAAGAAAGTAATCATAGAAGTTTAACAAATGCCGTAATGGCGTTATTTTTTTGCTTATTTTTTGGCGGATAACTGTCGGAAACATGACGGTTAATCCGTCTTTTTTTATGCCAAAATATAATCAGAAAGAGAGGTAGTGCGAATGTTTTCAGATGAAATTAGAGAAAAAATCTTGAGCAAAGAAGAATTACAAAAACTTGACTTAGTAACATTATCTCTTGTTATCCACGCAATCGAAGAAGTCTTGGAGGAGGTAGAAGATGATAAACAATCCTTATCAGACAACACCTATGATGAATAATAATTATATGCCTATGCAGAATCCATATGCGGATAGAATGAACTTTTTGCAAAATTATCAGCAGAGCTTACAACAGCCAGTGGCAGGGACACAAATGTCCTTAGCAAATCAACAGCCTATGCCACAGCAGATAGCAGGCATTAATGGACGAATAGTACAGGCAGTTGAAAATATTAATGCAAATGAAGTGCCTATGGATGGCTCAATGGCATTTTTCCCTAAGCAAGATATGTCGGAGATTTATGTCAAGGGTTGGAATGCTGACGGAACAATTAACACGATTGTCTATAAGCCTTATACAGCCCCAAAAGATAATCAGACAGCAAATTCTATGGCTAATGCAGAAAACGCTAAATTTACCCTATCAGACGAAAGCACACAGCTATTCTTAAATAAGTTTGAAGAGTTATCAGAGAAAATAGGACAGTTAGAAGATAGATTTGATAAATCTTTAGGAACGCAAAGAAAAACTTCGAGAACTCAAAGTAAAGGCGGTGATGAAGAATGAACCCAATTAACATTTTTCAGATGATGAAAGCTGGTCCGCAACAGTTTATACAGCAGATGATGGGAAATAATCAGATTATGAGCAATCCTATGATGAAAAACACTATGCAGATGGCACAGCAGGGTAATATGCAAGGCATAGAGCAGATGGCTAGAAATTTATGCAAGGAAAAGGGATTAAATGCAGATGATGTATTTAATCAGATAAAAAGCAGATTTGGTAATTAGTAGCATATTAGATGTCTTTGCAAACTACCTAGGTGACATCTTTATGAATATATTTTTAGGAGGTAACAATATGTTTTCAAACTCAAATTGTGCCAGCATACCATTAGTTGCTAATATTGACGGCAACGGCAATAACGGCGGATGGGCTGACGGCGGATGGCTTTGGATAATCGTTGTATTCGCATTACTCTTTGGATGGGGCAATGGCGGATTTGGCGGTTTTGGTGGCAACAATGGCGGTGGCTATGTTGCGACAGCTGCTACACAGGCTGATATTCAGAGAGGATTTGATAATTCAGCAGTTATCAGCAAGTTAGACGGCATTTCTAACGGACTTTGCGATGGATTCTACGCTATGAACAATAGTATGCTTACAGGCTTTAATGGTATTAACACAAATATCATGCAGACAGGCTACGGCATACAGCAGGCTATTAACGCTGATACAGTCGCTAATATGCAGAATACCAATGCTTTACAGGCACAGCTTGCTAACTGCTGCTGCGAGACGAGAGAGGCCATCCAGGGCATAAACTACAACATGGCAACTAACACTTGTGCTTTGCAAAACACCATGAATAGCAACACAAGAGACATCATTGATAGTCAGCAGGCAGGAACGAGGGCTATTCTTGATTATCTCTGCAATGAAAAAATCTCTAGCTTACAGGCAGAAAATAACGACCTTCGCAGAGCAGCTTCGCAGGATAGACAGAGTGCATTACTTACAACTCAGATGGCAGCTCAGACACAGCAGATTATCAACGCTGTAAATCCGGCACCAATCCCGGCATACACAGTGCCTAACCCAAATGCTTATGCATATGGATGCGGATGCAACGCCGGCTGTGGCTGCTAAAAGTAGCAGCTAAAAGTAGCAGCTACGCAAAAATGAATAATTGAGTATCTTAATTGAGTTAAACTCAATCTAAACCGATTAAAAACCATTTTTAGTCGAGGCTTAGTCCAAGTTTAGTCGAGAGTTAGTCGAGATTATGTCTGCTATGCAGTATTACTTATAATCAAAGGGCAGACTGTAATGTTTGCCCTTATTTTATGAAAGAGAGGTAAAGATAATGGAAATAACAGGAATTGCGTTACAAACAGTTGCCGCCGGAGAAGATGTGGCATTTACAGAAACGCCGGTATGTGGAACTAAATGTATAGTCCACAGACAGGGAAGCGGAATTATCAAGTTAAGAGGTATTACAAATCAGTGCAAAGCAAGATTTTTAGTATCTTATAGCGGAAACATTCAGATACCTACAGGCGGTACAGTAGAAGCTATCTCACTTGCTATTGCAGTAGACGGAGAGCCTTTACAGTCAACACGAATGATTGTAACACCAGCAGCAGTTGAGAATTTCTTTAATGTATCAGCTCAGGCATATGTTGATGTACCTTGTGGCTGTTGCAGTACTGTAGCGGTGCAGAATACATCAGCACAGGCTATTGAAGTTCAGAATAGTAATTTGATTGCAGTAAGGGAGGCTTGATATTATGCATAAATGGGCTAAACAGATTATGGAATGTGTCAAGGCTAAGGTTGAAGCAATCGGATTAGATAGCTTTGAGGGGCAGAACCTTGACGATTTAAAGGATTTTACAGAAATAGCTAAGAACATAGCTTGCTTTGACAAGGATTACAGAATTGTTGAAGCTATGGAAAAGTCAGAAGATAACGAAGACATTATGCGTATGCTTGAACAGTACGAAGATTATCCGGACAGAAGATACTATGACCATTACCGCTATGCAAATGGCAGATTCGCCCCTAAAGGTAAAGGAACATATCGCAGAGGATATGAAGAACCACCTTATATGCACACGTACCCAGAATCAGAGCATATGAGGGATATGGATAGAGATTATGGCAAGATGTATTATACAGAGCCAATGTCTGAAAGTAATTACGACAGAGCAAAGAGAAACTATACAGAGACTAAGGAAATGCACAAGAATAACACGCCAGAAGATAAGGAACACAAGATGAAGTCACTTGACAGCTACACTAAGGAACTCGCAAGCGATATCACAGGTATGGTGACTGATATGTCGGCAGAGGAGAAGAACTTACTTAGAACAAAGTTAAGTACTCTTGTATCTAAGATATGATTCTAAAGGCTATGGGTAGCAATATTCATAGCCTGTTTTTGCACATTGATAACTGAATATTGGCTAGTGAAAAAATATTTTAAAATAATGCTTGACAATAAGGTGTGACATAAATATAATAAAGGTGTGACAAGAAAGGAAGTGATGTTTATGTCACCAGCAGGCAGACCTAAAGCTGATAATCCGAAGTCAAGTAGATTTAGTATCAGACTTGATGAAGAAACAGAAAGAAAGCTGAAAATCTATTGTGAACAGCACGATATCACAAAAGGTGAAGCTATCAGAAGAGGAATACATCTGCTTTTAGCTAAAGAAAAAGAGTAGTTGTAACCAAGCACGATAAACAACTACTCTTGCCAATTCCACAGGGAACATAAATATATTACTATGTTTCTAATGGGATTGCAAGCAGACAATATAGAGATTGTAACAAAAAATAAAATACAAATAAAATAACCAAAAGCACGATAAAAAATAGATAGCGATTATACAAAAGATGAAACAATCTCTGTATTACAGCTTTATTCACAGGAGGAAATATTATGACAGCACCAATGAGTTTCAAATCAATTATGATTCCAGAATGGCAATATGACAAAATGGTTAAATCATATGATGAAGCGGTGAATAAAATCCGTGAGCTTGAAGAGGAGTTAGCAAAGTATAAGAAATGCACTAGCTTATAGAGTTATTCCTCTATGATGATTTAACAGCATTCTGGGCATAATAATAATCATCAACAGTTGGAGGAATAAACAATGTTATTAGAAACTATAAGTAATACACAGGATATGAACTACAAGACACCCATTGAGGTTGAATTAGGAATTGATGATAAGGGAATGACAACAGCAAGAAAATTGTATCAGTTTTTAGAACTTGCGCCACAGAATTACTCAAGGTGGGTTAAGTCAAACATTATTGACAATGAATTTGCCGCAGAAAATGAAGATTATTTTTACTCTTCATCAATGAAGAATGAACAAGGGAGAGGCAATTTTGCTGATGATTACAAACTAACAGCACATTTTGCTAAGAAGTTGTCTGTCAAGGGTAACGGAGAAAAAGCGGAACAGGCAAGAGAATATTTTGCAACAGTTGAGGAAAGAGTTAAGCAGAAAGTGATTGACCTTGAACAGCTTGACCCTCAAACAAAGCTGATGAACTTGCTTGTACAGCAAATATCAAGAAATGAGCTTGAACAGAAGCAACTTGCAAAAGAAGTCAGAGAAGTAAAACAGACACAGAATGCTATTGCTGAAACATTCCAAAGAGTAGATGATGTTGAGAACTTCCAGAAATGGGTCAATTCTTGCATTACAAAGATTGCTGAAAGTCCTTACTTTAACAAAGGTGATACCAGAGATAAGAGATATTCGTATGCAAGAAAAGAAAGTTACGAAAGACTAATGCAGAAAAGAAATTGCAGGCTTGATGATAGAGTTCAGAGAGCTGTCGGCAGAGCTTTGGAAGAAAGACCAGACATTAAAAAGTCTGAACTTAAGAAAATCAACAAGCTATATGTAATTGCCAACGATAAAGACCTTAAACCAGCTTATGAGTTGGTAATTAAGGAAATGATGATATGTTATTGTGTAAAGAGTGCATAACAATTAAATACATTAAGCAAACGCCACTAGCCAATATCGGTTAGTGGTTTTTGTTTTATTCAGAAAGGAGCATACAGATGATTTTTAGCATTAATGGTACAATGTGGCAAGTGCAATATAAAAATCCGTTATCGGGCGAATTAAAGCGGTCAGACAATGTTTCTGTGCTGGGTGTAACTGATAGAAATGCACATACAATTTATCTGTCAAATGTCTTGCGTGGATTTATGCAACGCAAAGTGCTTATACACGAAGTATGTCACGCAATCTGTATGTCCTATGATGTGTATTTGCCTATCGAACAGGAAGAAATATTGTGTGATTTTGTAGCAACTTATGGTGATGAAGTATTTGACATTGTTGATATGGTTTTAGGGGCAGTTAGGAGAGTGGGATGATGAGTATAGATGAGCTGTTAAAGATAATTCAAAAGACTAATCCGACTATGACTAAGGAATTGTTGATATATGAGCTTAGTCAATGCTGGTATGCAAGCAAAGCATTAATTTATACAGAAAGTTGTTGTGTTGACAATAATATTTAAAAATGCTATTATTTAATAGATGTAAACAATTGATAATTAATATATCATTTTACCTTAATAGAACCATAGTGGAAAGTTGCATTGATACATTTTTGTATAGGTGCAACTTATTTTATTTTAGAGGTTTTATTATGAGAGTTGTAAGATTAAAAATGTATCAAGAAATGGCTAGATTCAATAATCCATCAGCGCCAAAAGGTGCAGATTGCTACCCTTTGCCACCATTTAGCACAGTTAATGGGTTTATTCATTCAATGTGTCAATGGAAAAGGTATCATAAATTAGATTATTTTGTTACTGGCAAAGGAATTTATAATACTAAGGTGCAAAAAGAATGGCACGGTGGCTATAATTTCAACAAAATTAGCGATGAAATGCTTAATCGTTGGGATGTCATAACAGATAACGCAAACGGAAGTCATACAGGTTGGGTCAATGCAGTTAAATATCATTTGATGTTGGTTGATTTATATACAACTATATACATTAAAACTACTGACAATGATATAGATGATATATACCATGCTTTACTAAATCCGCCAGTATATCCATCATTGGGTGAATATGGTGATTTGTGCAAGATTGAAGCAGTAGATATTATAGAGCTCAAGGAGCTTGATAAATGTGTACCAGCTCCACTTGCTATGCAATCTTATATTCCTGTTAATAAAGGCAATTTTGCAGGAACTATCTATAGAATTAATAACAAATACGAAATCATTAAGGGTCTTAGGCGATTTCAGAAAGTTTCTTGCTATTTAGTGGATAAAGGACAAGAAGTTGTGAGCAATCTTTTTGATGATGATAAGCCAATTATTTTTATAAACTAATTTAAAACCCACGGAATATAGGTAAAATTTTTCTTTACCCCCGTGGGTTGACTTTTTGTATTCACAATTTCAATTTTAAAAAATCTCAAAATTCGGTTCAGATTTTGTTTAAATCTTACTTAAAAAATTGAAAAAATTTCTCACAAAATTATAATGCGCCATTTCAAATACCCCCGTCATATGCAATTTTGAAATCCAAAAATCGGTTACACAGAATTTTAATTTTTGCTCCCGATTTCGTTCGGATTTGCCTTGAAAAATTGATGGAAAACTTTAGCGTGGTAAAGCACCATATATAAACTTTGTCGGCTGCGGTTCGTGCTTGTTTTGACTTTGTGGCTTTGTGGTTTGCCCCGTACGGCGGTTTTATTTCGTAAGTGCATAATTGCAAGGATTAACACCTGCACGCCTTAAAACGCCTTTAACAGCGTTGTATAAAATGGGTATAATATGCCCTTGCAAGTTGTGGAAGCTGTCGCCAGTTCTGAAAGATATACCAGAACGCACGCCACCACAACTGGGTACACTTGTACACCTAAAAAGGCGCAAAAAGCCTTATATATAAGCATAGCATTATTATATTATTTTTTCAAGGTACACAAACAAAAGCATATTAAATATATGCTTAATGCTTGCGGCTGGAATCGAACCAGCCAAACCAGCAAGCCAAAAAGGGCGCAGATTGTACACCCTTAATCAAGTTATTAATTGTTAAATTCATAAAATAGACCGCTTTTATTATAACAAGTTGTAAGCCTTTTTAAGCCATAAAAAATATCATAGTTACAATCAAAAACAGCCTGCGAACCTGTGCATATAATCATGCTTCGCCCATTATCCCAAAAAGAAAAATCTGTTATTTTTTCAAGCTCCAAGATTTTAGCCGCTTTTTCTCCGTAAATAGATATAAATTTTTCTAAATTTCCGCGGATTTCTCCAGCTGTTAAAGTGTTCAGTTTTTCACATATTGTCATATCGCAGACCTCCATATTTTAAAATTTCCCGGTTATCCGAGTAGAGCAAGCCGGGGAATCGAACCCCGGAAGTGCCGACCTTGCTATTAAATTGCTTCTTTTTCTTTGCTAATTTCTGCCGCAATTATTCCCTGCTCGAGAAAGTAACGAAGTGCGCTATCGCCGAAACGCTGTATATAATATTCCGCAAGCTCCGAAGTGCTAAAAGCATCTAACGCTGTGCCGACATCGCTATATGTTCTTCGTCTACTTGAAAGTGCCTTATCAATTGGATTTTTTAACTCTTCATCTTTAACTCCTACAAGCCTATCAGCTCGCATTGTTCTAGTGTGTTCGTTTCCGCTCTCGTCGGAAATAATAACGCATTTAACGCTTTTTCCGCTTTTTGTTAGCTCTACGCTTTTAACTGTGGAAGTGTAACCAAAATTCCAAACTGTAACCATTCCCGGCTTTAATTCTGCCGCCGGAATTGCTTTTTGTGGTGTGTGTATTCCTTGTAGTTTAATTGTTTTCATAATATCAACCATCCTTTCATTGTGCGCCCTGTCTCATCGGTGCAGGTGGGGCAGTTCCTACAGACCGCCAAAAGTGGCGGTTTCGACTAATATTTGCTAGGCTTTTCATAGCGAATGATTGCGACTGTTTCGCCTGTACTCTTAAGAGTTCCCCAGCCGTTCCACATCGGACCATTTAAACCTTTTAGTTTAGGTTGATTATAAAGTTCTTCTCTCTGGCTTTCTGCTAGTCTGCCATCATTATAGCCATATATAAGAGCTTCAAACTCTGCCGCTGTCTTGATTTCCGCTGGTAAATCGTAAACGCATTTATTGCCGTTTTCTAATGTTCCTATAATCATTTTTAATCCTCCTTATTCTGTAATTCTTTCAAGTATATCTATTGTTTTGCGTGCGTTTTCTCTCTTCTTTTCAGCCGTATAACTATGGCGGCGGCTCTTTAATGCCTTTCTTGCTGTCTCTAAGCTATTAACTCCCCAGCCTGCGGCTTCTCTTAATAACTCAACATCTTCTTTTGGCAGTTTAATGGCTCTTAAAGTGTTGGGATTGATAGAGTAATCATCTTTAATTCCTGGAGACAAATATTGACAAAGTGGGACATATTCATCGCTCTCCATATTCTCGCCGATATTCCATACAAAGAAACCGAATGGAATCTTTTCGACTATCTTATAAATATCTGTTTTCCATAATGTTTCACTTGTAATTGTGTCATCCTTAACTTCAAATCTCATAATCTTGTACCATTTCGCCGATTGCGATATAATCGGCTTACCTTTCTTTTTTGATTGGTGGCGGTTGTGTGTCTTGGTAGAAGTGCAACCGCCTTTTATTTATGCTCTTATTATAAAGCTATCGTTATATAATTACAAGTCGCAAAATGTAACAAATATATAAAGCTATCTATATATTTTTATTGTGCAATATGTATAAAGCTATCTATATATAAATATATAACGCTACTATATAATAAAGTTATCTTTATATTTATATTGACTTTAATATAACGCTACTATATAATAAAGTTATCTTTATAAAAGGAGTTGATTTGATGGC
>ERZ827423.378-NODE-378-length-58794-cov-4.596878_pt1 | contig 58794 bp, 46 predicted proteins | sample MGYA00519775_ERZ827423 | MGnify/ENA primary metagenome ERZ827423 (study PRJEB31778, sample SAMEA3449296) | human gut metagenome | biome: human gut; feature: human-associated habitat; material: faeces | place: United Kingdom | collected 2010/2012 ... | reverse complement strand
GGTGCGGTGGTCCTTGACCATCGTATAGGGCTGGAAGACGTAGGAACGGATCTGGCTGCCCCACTCGATCTTCTTCATCTCGCCCTTGATATCGCTCATCTTCTCCTGCGCCTCACGCTCACGCAGCTCCATCAAGCGCGCGCGCAGCACGATCATGGCCTGCTCGCGGTTCTGAATCTGAGAGCGCTCGTTCTGGCACTGCACGACCACGCCGGTCGGGATGTGCGTGATGCGAACGGCAGAGTCGGTACGGTTGACGTGCTGTCCGCCCGCGCCGCCGGCACGATAGGTATCGATGCGCAGATCCTCCGGACGGATCACCAATCCGCCGTCGTCCGGCAGGATGGGCATAACGTCCAAAGAGGCAAACGAAGTATGGCGGCGAGCCGCGCTATCGAAGGGCGAGATGCGCACCAGACGATGCACGCCGCGCTCCGCCTTCAGATAGCCGTAGGCATTTTCGCCCTTGACCTCAAAGGTCACGGATTTAACGCCCGCCTCATCCCCCTCCAGGAAATCCAGCTCTTTGACGGTAAAGCCGTGGCGCTCCGCATAGCGAGTATACATGCGGTAGAGCATCTGCGTCCAGTCCTGCGCTTCCGTGCCGCCCGCGCCCGCGTGCAGCGAGAGAATGCAGTCGCAGGAATCGTATTCGCCGCGCAGCAGCGTCGCCAGATGCATTTCTTCCACGTGCTTGCGCAGAGATTCCAGCTCACCTTCGATTTCGGGCACAAGGCTTTCGTCCTGCTCCTCATCGCACATCTGCACCAGCGTGCGGATATCCTCGCACTGGGTACGGAGATTGGCAATGCCGGTGGTGCGGTCCTCGATGGTCTTGATGCGCTGATTGACCTTCTGCGCGCGGTCCAGATTGTTCCAGAAATCAGGCTGCTCCATCTCGCTGTGCAGCTGATCCAGTTCGTCATGCATCGCGTCCACGTCAAACGCGGAGGCAACGTCGTCCAACTTTTTTTCCAGGTCGTTGACTTCCTGTTCAAAACGGTCCAGTTCTACGATCATTTTTCAAAACTCCTCAAAGTTTCCTGTTATTTTATTCATTATAGCGATTTTTTCGGCGTTTGGCAATAACGGAGCTATGCCTCCTCCAACCGGGTCGGAAGCTCCCAAAGGCTGTTGATCCGCGTGCAGCGCGCTTCAAATTCCTGCGGCATTTCCAGCATGCCGGGTACGATGAACACGCGCGCCCCGGAGCGCAGCCCCGCTTCCACACCTGCCGGCGCGTCCTCCACCACGGCGCACTCCTCAATGGGCGTATTCAGCTTCTGCGCGCCGCGCAGGAATATCTGCGGGTCCGGCTTGGATTTTTCCAGATCATCTCCGCACATCAGCGCGTCGAGCTTGGGTAAAATGCCTGCGGAAGTCAGAGTTTTCTCCGCGCTGTCCCGTGAGGTAGACGTACAGACGCACTGCTTGACCCCCAGCGCTTTGAGCAGGCCCAGCGTGTGATATACGCCGGGGAGCACCGGCACGCCGCCCTCCTCCATCCACTTGCGGCAAAGCGCCTCTTTTTCTTCATACAAGCTCCAGATATCGCCGATATTGGGATAAAGCTCCTCAATCAGTGCAAACACGCGCGTCAGGTTGCGCCCCATCGCGCCCTGATAAAACTCCGGCCCCATGGTAACGCCGCGCTTTGCCGCCGTCACCGTCCAGGCGCGCTTATGCAATTTTTCGGTATCGAGCAGGGTTCCGTCCATGTCGTAGAGCACCGCTTTGATCTTCATATAGATTTCTCCTGTAAACACGCCAAAGGCAAGGCGGTAAATTTACCGCCTTGCCGCGCCTATTCTTTCCGAATCAAACGTTTTTGCCGCAGCAGTTCTTGTACTTCTTGCCGCTTCCGCAGGGGCAGGGATCGTTGCGGCCGATCTTCTGCGCTGCATGCACCGGGACGTTCTTCTTCACCGGCTTTGCCTCCGCAGGGCCTTCCGCGGCTTTCGGGGCTTCCCTGCGCTCCGGCACGCGGTTGATGCGCGCATGGTAGAGCGTGCGCACCACGTCATGCTGAATGTTGGCCACCATCTCTTCAAACATATTGTAGCCTTCCATCTTATAGGCCACAACAGGGTCCTTCTGACCGTAGGCGCGCAGACCAATGCCCTGACGCAGCTGATCCATATCGTCGATGTGGTCCATCCACTTCTGATCGACGACGCGCAGCAGCACCACGCGCTCGATCTCTCCCATATCGACATTGGCCGCTTCCGCTTCCTTGGCCAGACGCGCATAGGCGCCCCAAATTTCCTTCTTGAGCTTTTCAGTGAGATTCTTGAGCGTGATTGCGGCATACTGATCTTCCGTCAGATTGTCAAAGGCGTTAGCCGGATAGGCAAAGAGCGTGTGCAGATAATCCTCCAGCCCCTTGAAATCCCACTCTTCGGGAATGGTATGCTCCGAACAATGCGCGCCGATGCCGTATTCAATCTGATCGTCCACCATCTTGTGGATCTGCTCATGAACGTCGATGCCGTCCAGCACTTCTCTGCGCTGCTTGTAGATGACCTCACGCTGTGCGTTCATGACGTCGTCATATTGCAGAACATGGCGGCGGATATCGAAGTTGCGGCCTTCCACACGCTTCTGCGCGCTTTCGATCTGCTTGGAGAGCATGCCGTATTCGATCGGCACGTCCTCTTCCAAACCGAGACGCTCGATCATCGGGGCAATGCGCTCGCCGCCGAATAGGCGCATCAGGTCGTCGTCCAGCGCGATATAGAAGCGGGATTTACCGGGGTCGCCCTGACGGCCGGCGCGTCCGCGCAGCTGGTTGTCGATACGGCGGGATTCATGGCGCTCTGTACCGATGATGTACAAGCCGCCCAGTTCCACCACCTGATCGTGTTCCTTATCCGTGGTCTGGCGATACTTCGCCACGAGATCGCGGTACGCCCTGCGTGCTTCCTGCACCTCTTCCGGCGCATTGTCGGAATAACCGCGTGCTTCCTCCACCAGCTCCTCGCTCATGCCCTGGCGCAGCAGTTCGCGGCGCGCGAGGAATTCGGGGTTGCCGCCCAGCAGAATATCGGTACCACGGCCCGCCATGTTGGTCGCGATGGTCACAGCGCCCACCTTGCCGGCCTGCGCGACGATCTCCGCTTCCTTCTGGTGATGCTTGGCGTTGAGCACCGTGTGCGGAATGCCCACACGATCCAGCATGCCGGAAAGCATTTCGCTCTTTTCCACCGAAACGGTACCCACCAGCACAGGCTGGCCGGTTTCGTGGGTCTTTTTGATGTCCTCCACAACCGCCTTGAATTTGGCCTGCTGCGTGCGGTAGATCAGGTCGTTTTCGTCCTTGCGGATCATGGGGCGGTTGGTGGGAATCTCCACCACGTCCAGCGAATAGATGGACTTAAATTCATCCTCTTCCGTCATGGCCGTACCGGTCATACCGGAGAGCTTGTGGTACATGCGGAAGTAATTCTGGAAGGTGATCGTTGCCAGCGTGCGGCTCTCGCGTGCCACTTCAACGCCTTCCTTGGCCTCAATTGCCTGATGCAGACCATCGGAATAACGGCGGCCCACCATCAAGCGGCCGGTGAATTCGTCCACGATGACCACCTGACCGTCTTTGACGACGTAGTCAATATCGCGGTGCATCAGCGCGTGCGCCTTCAGCGCCACCTGAATGTGGTGGTTGATGTCGGTATTTTCCAGATCGGAAAGGTTTTCCACGCCGAAATACGCTTCCGCCTTTGCCACGCCCGCCGGGGTCAGGTTGACGGTCTTTTCCTTTTCATCCATGACGTAATCGCCCGTCATGGTTTCCTCGTCGGTTACCTCGTCCTTGATGACTTCACCCTTGCGCAGACGCAGCACAAAGGCGTTGGCGCGGGCATAGAGGTCGGTTGCCTCATCGCCCTGGCCAGAAATAATCAAAGGCGTTCTGGCCTCGTCGATCAGGATGGAGTCTACCTCGTCCACAATGGCGTAGTTCAGCTCGCGCTGAACCAGATCCGACGCGCGCACCACCATGTTGTCGCGCAGGTAGTCAAAGCCGAATTCGTTGTTCGTGCCGTAGACGATATCGCTGGCATAGGACTGGCGGCGCTGCTGCGTATCCATGCCGTTGAGAATCAGTCCCACGGACATGCCCAGGAAACGGTAAATCTTGCTCATCATCTCGCCCTGATATTTGGCGAGGTAATCGTTGACGGTGACGATGTGTACGCCCTTGCCGGTCAGCGCGTTGAGGTAGGCGGGCATGACGCAGGTGATGGTCTTGCCTTCACCGGTCTTCATCTCTGCAATGCGGCCCTGGTGCAGCACGATGCCGCCCAGCACCTGTACGTCAAACGGGCGCTGCCCCAGCGTGCGCTGCGCCGCCTCGCGCACCACCGCGAAGGCTTCGGGCAGAAGCGCATCCAGCGTTTCTCCGTTTGCCAAGCGCTGCTTGAAGGCCGGGGTTTTGGCCTGAAGTTCCTCGTCCGAAAGCGCATGAATCTCTGCTTCCAGCGTATTGACCTTATCGAGGGTCTTGCGCAGACGCTTGATCTCCGCATCGTTGGACGAACCGAACAGTTTTTTCAAAAAATTCCCCATGGGTTATCCTCCATTAGAAACTTGCAATCCCGAACCGAAATCACGGGTCTATACAATGAAAACGACCCGACTGACCTGATTGTAACATTTTCCCGCCCCTTATTCAAGTTTTTAGAGGTCTATGCTATAATCTTTTAAGTGATCTTAATGTCGGGAGGATGAAAATGCAAGTTCTTTGGGATATCTGCGCGGTGCTGTACCTTGCGGCCTATCTGCTGGCCGGAGTGCGCTATGCTTCTCTGCTTTTGCCGCGCGAAGGGCGGCTGGTCCGCATCAGCGCGGGGATCAGCCTGGGGCTCTTTGCACAAATGTGGCTGCCCGCCCTGTTTTCGTTTGCGATGGGCTTTGCGCTGCCGTCTCAGCTGCTGGGGCTTACGGCTTTCCTGCTTCCCCTTTGGTTTTTGAGAAAAAAACGCTCTGAACCGACAGACAAAGAGGATGCGCTGACGCTCCGGCTGCATTTTGCCTGCGTCGTACCTGCCATGGCGCTCTGTGCTTATCTGCTCTACACCCATGTGCTGCGTGCGGAGGACGGCGCGCTTTACACCGGGCAATCGTGCTATGGGGACATCTGCATGCACCTGCCGCTGATTACCTCCATTGCACGCAGCAGCGTTTTCCCGCCGAACTATCCGATTGAAGCAGGCGTCAAGATGGGCTATCCCTTCCTGTGCGACAGCATTTCTTCCACCTATGTCGTGCTGGGCGCGCGTCTCAAGCTGGCGTACATCCTGCCCATGGTGGCGGCGCTTTACGCGGTGTTCTCCTGGTATTTCCTGCTGATGAACCGCTTTTTGCGCAGCCCGAAGCGCGCAGCGCTTGCCTATGTGCTGTTCTTCCTCGGCGGCGGATTGGGACTTTCTTATTTTCTGGATGGTGCGAAGGCTTTCCCGGAAAACTTTACGCGGATCTTTACGGCTTTTTACGAAACACCGACCAACAATGTCGCCGATAACGTGCTCTGGGTCAACCCCATTGCCGATTTGCTGATTCCCCAGCGCGCGACGCTGTTCGGCTGGTCAATTCTGTTGCCCTGCCTGTATCTGCTCTACCGCCTGGCCTTTGAGGAGGAAACCCGATACAGCGTCTGTCTCGGCGTGCTGGCCGGCGGGCTTCCGCTGCTCCACGCGCATTCCTTCATGGCGCTGGGCATGATCTCCGCCTGTGCGGTTGTGCATCAGCTCTGGGTTTCGCCGAAGCTGAAGAGCGTGCTGCGGTATCTGCCGTATCTGGGCATTGCGCTGCTGTTCTCTCTGCCGCAGTTGATCTGCTTCACCTTTGCGCAGGTCGGAAACTCTCATTTTCTGCACTTCGGCTTCAACTGGATCAACAAAGAGGACCCCTACTTCTGGTTCTACATCAAAAACATTGGGCTGGTGTTTGTGCTGCTGCCCTTTGCACTGCTGAGTGAAAAGCGACTGCGCGGATTCTGGTTCTGCGCGCTGCCGCTGTGGGTGATCTGCGAATTCATCATTTTCCAGCCCAACGACTATGACAACAACAAACTGCTCTATGTCGTGCACATGCTGTCCTGCGGCGTGGTTGCTTCCTTCCTGGCCACGCTGTGGCACAAGCTTCACGGCCTTCCGGGGCGCGCGGCACTGGGGACGCTGATTCTCGCGCCGGGGCTTCTTGCCGGAACGCTGACGCTGATCCGGGAGACGGTTTCGGATTATCAGCTTTTCTCCGCCCCGGAGGTTGCAGCGGCAAGGTTTGCTGGGGAAAATCTCCCCGTGGACGCCATTCTGCTCACTGCGGACGAGCACAACAATCCCTTTGCCTGTCTTTCCGGCTTCACCATCGTGCAGGGCTCGCCCAGCTTCCTTTATTTCCACGGCATTTATGACACCGACCGCGCAGCGGACGTCACCGCCATGTACACGCAGGAGGGCGCATTGGAAGAATTGGCCGGGAAATATGGCATCACGCACGTCGTGCTCTCGGAATACGAATACAATCTCGGTGCGGATGCGGCGCTGTTTGAAGATCTGCCCGTCGTTTTTTCCAGCCACGGGGTCACAATTTATTCGTTAAAATAGCGTAAAAATTTCATATTTTCTCCGGCAGGATTCTAACGTTATCTGTCGAATCCTTATACTATAATCCCCGAGGAAGCATCGACCGATGCCGGGGCAAAAGGAGGTTGGACTATGCGGATAAACATTACCATGCGCAACATGATGGTGCCTTCCCCGTCAGTAGAACACTACATTAACAAAAAAGTCGGAAAACTGGATCGCTATTTTGACGACGAGATCGAAGCGCAGGTTCGTTTGAGCATTGAACGCCACCGCTACACCTGCGAAATCACCATCCCGCTGCCCGGTGAAATTCTCCGCGCCGAGGAATCGACGACAGATATGTATGTCTCCATTGACAGCGCCATGAGCAAGCTGGAAGGACAGATCCGCAAACACCGCACGCGCCTTGCCAAGCGCATGAAACGGGATGCCGATCCTGTGGAGGTTTTCCTGCCGGAAGAAGAATCGGAGCCGCAGCTGGTGCGCACCAAGCGTTTCCAGGTGGATGCGATGGATGTGGACGAAGCCATCTCCCAGATGGAGATGCTTGGGCACACGTTCTTCCTGTTCCGCGATAAGACCAGCAACCAGATCTGCGTGGTTTATACCCGTGCAGACGGCAATTTCGGTCTGTTGATTCCCGATTGACGCAATACCCTGTATTCAGAGGGGAGCGGGATGCTTTTGCATCCCGTTCCCCTTTTTTGTCCACCATGGTCAAAATTCCATCTTGCAATTTTCGTATCATTATTATATAATTTTCATTACTAGATGCAGGAGGCGCACGTATGACTTTTAATAAAGAAAAGGATTTGATGAGTGCCTGGCTCCACTTACTCGGGCTGGGGCTTTCCATCGCCGGAACGGTGCTTTTGATCATTCGCGGCGAAGGCATGACGCCTTGGCACGTCGTCAGCTACGCCATCTTCGGCGCGACGATGATCGCGCTCTATGCGGCAAGCTCCACCTATCACCTTTTTTATATCTCAGATAAGGTACATGGCATCCTGCGCAAGATCGATCACATCATGATCTTCATGCTGATTGCGGGGACTTATACGCCCATCTGTCTGGTCACGCTGCATGGCGCATGGGGTTGGGTGCTGTTCGGCATTGTATGGGCATGTGCGCTGGGCGGGCTATTTATCAAGATTTTCTGGATGGACGCGCCGCGCTGGCTCTCCACGGTATTCTACATCGCGATGGGCTGGGCCGCGCTGATCGCCATTTGGCCGTTGAGCCGTGCGCTTCCCATGCGGGGGCTGTGCTGGCTTTTCGGCGGCGGCATCGTCTACACCATCGGCGGCGTATTCTATGCGTTAAAGATTCCTCGCATTTCCTGGAAATACTTTGGCTTCCATGAGCTCTTTCACATCTTCATCCTGTTGGGGTCGGCCTGTTTTTACATTTTAATCTGGAATTTTGTACTCTGAGTCCTTTTTCGGCAGGAAAAGCCGTTATAGAATCCGAATTAATAAAATCGGATTCTTTTTCTTTGGAGGATTTAGGCTATGAATATGCATCCCTATACTTCCGTTGCCGTCGATCATCTGATGAAGCTGGTCAATATTCCCAGCCCGACGGGCTTTACGCACATCGCAGCAGAATACCTGCTGGACGTGCTGCGCGGATACGGCTTTACTCCCTACAAGACGCACAAGGGCAATGTCGTCTGTGAAATCGGCGGGGAAGGTCACCCGCTGGTCGTTGCCGCTCATGTGGACACGCTGGGCGCAATGGTTCGCTCGATCAAGCCCAACGGCCGCCTGCGCTTCACGGCCATCGGCGGCTATCCGGCCAACAATGTTGAAAATGAGACCTGCGTCGTTCACACCCGTGACGGCCGCACCTATACCGGCACCTTCTATCTGACCACCCCGGCCAGCCATGTTTACAAGGGTATTCCCGACATCAAGCGCGACGATACCACCATCGAAGTGGTTCTGGATGAGAACGTTTCCACGAAGGAGGACGTTCGTGCGCTGGGCATCGAGGTGGGCGACTTCATCTCTCTCGACCCCCGCGCGTTCAACACGCCCTCCGGCTACATCAAGAGCCGTCATCTGGACGACAAAGCCAGCGCAAGCGTGCTGCTGGCGCTGGCCAAGATGGTTTCGGCCGGGGATCTGACTCTCTCCCGAAAGATTTATCTGGTATTCACCGTTCATGAGGAAGTCGGCCACGGCTGCGCCGCAGGACTTCCCGAAGACGCCGAGGACATTCTTTCCGTAGACATGGGCTGCGTCGGCGACGATCTCAGCTGTGACGAGACGATGGTTTCCATCTGCCCCAAGGATAGCCGCGGGCCGTATAACTACGAGATGACCGGCAAGCTGATTGAGCTGGCGCGCGAGAACAACCTCAAATACGCCGTGGACATCTATCCTATGTACGGTTCCGACGCGGATGCTTCTCTGGCTGCGGGTCACAACTTCCGCCACGCGCTGATCGGGCCGGGCGTGTTCGCCTCCCACGGATACGAACGGACGCACGTTTCCGGCTTGGACAATACGCTCAAGCTGCTCGTGGCCTTTGTCACCGACTAACGGCTATTGGTTCTGCTCGTGCAGGTGTTTCTGAATTACCTCCAGAAACGCTCTGCCGTAACGATTGAGCTTGTGCTCCCCCACGCCCGAAACCTGAAGAAATTCTTCCCGGGTTTCGGGCTTTTTTGCGCACATATCGCGCAGCGTCGCATCTGAGAAGATGATGTAGGCCGGCACATGTGCGCGCGCCGCCAGCTGAAGGCGGAGTCTGCGCAAATCTGCCAGCAATGGGTTTCCATCCTCGACTTCCCCGCCGCGTTTCTGCTTTGTCGTTTTGCGTGAAGCCGCCGCATCCGCATCCTTCTGCGCTGCATCCGTGCGAATACGGATAGAAAATACAAGGCCGTCGTCCAGAAAATCCTTTGCTTCCGCGCCCAAGCGAACAACCGGGTATTCCGAACCATCCGCCGCCAGCAGATTCTTTTCCGTCATGGTGTCCATCAGGCTGCGGATTTTCCGTTCATCCTGTCCCTGCAAGACGCCGAAGCTGCGACATTGATCCAACCCCAGCTTGGCAATCCGCGCGGTTTTGCGTCCGCGCACCACTTCGCTGACCACCGTTCTGCCAAAGCGCTGACGCAGTTCCATCACGCATTCCAAAATCGCTCTGGCCGCCTGCGTCGCATCCTCCTCGCGATATTCCGCCGAGCAATTGGAGCAGTTCCCGCAAAAATCCCTCGCCTGCTCGCCAAAGTAACGCAGCATATCGCTGCGCAGGCAGCCCGTCGTCGTGCAATACTGCGTCATGCGGCGCAGTCCCAAGCGCAGCTTCTCTTTAACGGCAGCGGCTTCCTCCGGTGAAAGCTCCGGGTTGTCGCTCTCCCGCTCGATCAGAAGATTGTTGGTAAATACGTCCTGCGGGCTGTAAAGCAGAATGCAGACCGCATCGCTGCCGTCGCGTCCCGCACGGCCCGCTTCCTGATAATAGGATTCCAGGTTTTTCGGCATGTTGTAGTGAATCACGAAGCCCACATTCGACTTATCGATGCCCATGCCGAAGGCGTTAGTCGCCACCATGACCGTCTTGCGGTCATAGAGGAAATCATCCTGATTGTCCCGGCGCTCCGCATCGCCCAAACCGGCATGGTAGCGCGTCGCAGCATACCCGTTTGCGCAAAGCAGGCTGCACACTTCCTCCACGTTTTTCCGCGTCGAGCAATAGACAATGCCGCTGCGATCCCGCATCTCCGCCAGAATATCGAGCAGCTCACTGTCCTTTTTGTGCGGCGTGCGCACCTCAAAGCGAAGATTGGGCCGATCAAAGCCCGTCGTCATGCGGAATGGATCTTGAAGATTCAGCAATTTGACGATGTCGGCCTGCACCTCTTCGGTCGCTGTCGCGGTAAACGCGCCCACAACGGGGCGCCTGGGCAGCGACTCGATGAACGCCCGGATGCGCAGATAGCTCGGACGAAAATCCTGCCCCCATTGGGAGACGCAGTGCGCCTCGTCCACCGCCAGCAGCGAAACCTCGATTTCCCTGCAAAGCTCCCGGAACTCATAGGTTTCCAGTCGTTCCGGAGCAACGTAGATGATTTTATACATCCCGCTGCACGCATTTTCAATGGCGTGCGCATACTGCCGCGGCGTCAACGAGGAATTGAGATAAGCCGCGCGCACTCCGGCCTGATTCAGCGATGCCACCTGATCCTTCATCAGCGAGATCAAAGGCGAAATGACCAACGCAACGCCGGGCAGCAGCAATGCGGGAATCTGAAAGCAGATTGATTTGCCCGCTCCCGTCGGCATGACGCAGAGCGCGTCCCTGCCGGAAAGCAGCGCATCGACAATCTGTTCCTGGCCGCTTCGGAAGGAAGAATAGCCAAAGGTTTGGCGCAGCGCTTCGTATTTATCCATTCTGCTCGTCCTGCATCTGCTCGTAAAGGTCGTTGAGATAGACCCAGCGTTCCATCAGGTGCTCAAGATTCGCCTCCGCCTCCTCTTTTTGCGCCGTCAACTCCTGAAGAGCCACATAATCCGCCTGCGCTTGCTCCATCGCCTGATCGAGCTGCGCAATTTTCGCTTCCGCTTCGGCAATATCTGCGTCAATCGTCTCGAACTCACGCTGCTCCTTAAAGGTGAACTTCACCTTCTTCGTCCGGGAGGGTGTGACAGGCGCTTTTTCAGCCCTGGCTTCTTTGACCTGCACCGGTTCCGGACGCGCCGCAAGATAATCGCTGTATCCGCCCGGATACTGCCGAATCACGCCGTTTTCCTCATAGGCGAAGATGCGCTGCATCAGGCGATCGAGAAAATATCGGTCATGGGAGGCTGCCACGACCGCACCGTTGAAGTGATCGAGGTAGTCCTCCAGTATGGTCAGCGTCTGAATATCGAGATCGTTGGTCGGCTCGTCCAGCAGCAGCACGTTCGGCGCGCTCATCAACACGGAGAGCAGATAGAGCCTGCGCTTTTCGCCGCCGGAAAGACGCTTGATCTGCGTGTATTGCAGATCGGCGTTGAACAAAAAGCGCTCCATCATCTGCGTGGCCGTCAAGGTGCCCTCGTCGGTTTCCACGCTCAAGGAAATATCTTTGATGAAGTCAATGGCACGCATTTCGCCGTCCATGTCGGAATTAACCTGTGCGAAATAACCGATGCGAACGGTCTCCCCTCGGGTAATCGCGCCCGAATCCGGCTGCACACGCCCGGCAATCATATTCAGCAGTGTAGACTTTCCGCAGCCGTTCCGCCCGACAATACCCACGCGGTCGTCGCGCAGCAGGATATAGGTAAAATCGTTGATCAGTATGCGCTCCCCGAACCGTTTGGTGATGTGATCCATTTCAATGATCTTGCGTCCCAACCGAGAGGAAGCCGAACCAATGCTGACCTTTTCCTGCGCCCTGGGCGCTTCGACGGCAGAAAGCTGCTCAAAGCGCTCAATGCGTCCCTTCGCTTTCGTGGTTCTGGCCCGCGCGCCGCGCTGCATCCAAGCCAATTCTACGCGCAGGATCGCTTGGCGCTTGCGCTCACTGGCAAGCGCCATATCTTCGCGTTCTGCCTTCAATTCCAAATATTTCGAGTAATTCGCCGGATAGGTATAGAGCTTTCCCTGATCCAGTTCGACAATCTTGTTGGTCACGCGCTCCAAAAAATAGCGGTCGTGCGTCACCATGACCAGCGCGCCGGAAAAGGACTGCAGCATTTTTTCCAACCAGGCAACCATCTCGCTGTCCAGGTGGTTGGTCGGCTCGTCCAGAATCAGCAGTTCGCAGGGGCGGACAAGTGCCGCAGCCAGCGCGACCTTTTTCTTCTGCCCGCCGGAAAGATGATCGACCTTCTGTTCCATATCCGCAAAGCCCAAACGCGTCAGGATCGTGCGCGCCTCATAGCTTTTCAGTTCACGCACATCTGCACCGACTCCGTCAAAGACCGCTTCCAGCAGAGTTGCCCCGGGACGGAATTCCGGATTCTGCGGAAGGTACCCGATGCGCACCTTGCTGCCCTTGGTGACAGTCCCCTCATCCGGCTCTTCCAGACGGGCCAGGATTTTGAGCAAGGTGCTCTTGCCCGTTCCGTTGATGCCGATGATGCCGATTTTATCCCCGTCCTCGATATAGAGCGTGGCGTCGGTCAGAAGGGTTTTCAACGTGTAAGCTTTGGAGATATGTTCTGCTGCAAGTATCATGATGACCTCTTTTACATCAATGAGGCACAGCGGAAAGCATCCGTTGTGCCCATAATAAAATGTGTTTTTTAGCCGCCTAAATAGGCCTTGATGACCTTGGGATCGTTCGACAACACGTTGGCGTCACCGCTCATGACGATGCTGCCGGTTTCCAGCACATAAGCGCGATTGGCGATATTGAGCGCCATCTTCGCGTTCTGCTCGACGAGCAGAATCGTCATGCCGGATTCGTTGACCTCCTGAATGATGGAGAAAATCTCCTTAACCAATATGGGAGAAAGTCCCATGGAAGGCTCGTCCAGCAGCAGCATCTTGGGACGGGACATCAGTGCGCGGCCAATGGCCAGCATCTGCTGTTCGCCTCCGGAGAGCGTACCGGCCAACTGCTTGCGCCGCTCCTTCAGTCGCGGCAAGCGCTCAAAAACCATGTCGTAATCATTCTGAATGCCCGCCTTGTCTCTTCGGATATAGCCACCCATTTCAAGGTTCTCCTGCACGGTGAGCTCCGAGAACACACGCCGCCCCTCCGGCACCTGCGCCAATCCGTCCCGAACGATACGGTAAGGCTTGGTCGCCAGAAGATCCTGCCCGAGGAAGCTGATTTTGCCGCTGCGGGGCTTCAGCAAACCGGAAATGGCGTGCAGCGTCGTGGTCTTTCCCGCGCCGTTTGCACCGATGAGGGTGACGATTTCGCCCTCTTCCACCTCGAAGGAGATTCCTTTGATGGCATGGATCGCATCATAGTAAACGTGGAGATCCTCCACTTTCAGCATGTTTCCCATCTGCTCACTCTCCTCCCAGGTACGCGGTGATGACGCGCTGGTTCGTGCGGATTTCCTCCGGCAGACCCTCTGCGATAATCACACCGTAATCCAGCACATACAGCCGATCGCAGATTCCCATGACAAATCCCATATCATGCTCGATGAGCAGAACAGAAATATTAAACCGGCTGCGGATATCGCGTATCGTGGTCATCAACTCGTGGGTTTCGGTCGGGTTCATACCCGCGGCAGGCTCATCCAGCAGCAGCAGCTTCGGCTTGGTTGCCAGCGCACGCGCAATCTCCAGCTTGCGCTGCTGACCGTAGGGCAGGTTGCGCGCTTTGCTCTGCGCCAGATCATCCAATCCGACCACCTTGAGCAGCTCGTGCGCCCGCTGATCCACTTCTGCTTCTTCCTTCCAATATCTGGGAAGGCGCAGGATGGATTCCATCATATTGTAATGGATCGACTGATCCATGGCGATTTTGACATTGTCAATGACCGAAATATCCTTAAACAGACGAATATTCTGGAAGGTACGGGCAATGCCCATGCCGGTCGTCTCATAGGTCTTTTTGCCGACGATGGAGCGGCCTTCCAGCTCGATGGAGCCGGTCGTGGGCTGATAAACATTGGTGAGCATGTTGAACACTGTCGTCTTGCCCGCGCCGTTCGGGCCGATCAATCCGATGATCTCGCCCTGGTTGACCGAAAGATTAACGCCCTGAACTGCTTTCAGACCGCCGAAGGTAATGCCGAGGTTTTCCACTTTCAAAATCTGGGTCATGCCTTTTCCCCTCCCTTCTTGCCCTCGCGGTGCTTAGGCTTCCAGCCAAGCATGCGGGTCAGCGAGAACTCATAGGTTCCCAGCAAGCCCGTCGGGCGGAAGAGCATCATCACAATCAGCACTACAGAATACAGCAGCATGCGATAATCGGAGAAACCGCGCAGCGCTTCGGGAAGAATGGTCAGAACGGTTGCAGCGATGATGGAACCGGTAATGGAGCCCATGCCGCCCAGCACAACCATGACCAGGAACTCGACCGAATAGTTGAAGTCAAACTTGGAAGGCGCCAGCACGCCCACCTGATGCGCGTACAGGCCGCCTGCGATTCCCGCAAAGAAGGCCGCCAGTACGAACGCCATCATCTTATAATAGGTAGTGCGAACGCCGGAAGCTTCCGCCGCGATCTCATCCTCACGAATCGAGAGAACCGCACGGCCATGACGGGACTTGATAAAGGCATAGATGACAAAGACAGAAATGATCATCACCCAATAGGCATTGGAGAAATTGGTGTAGGCAGGAATTCCGCTCAGTCCCATCGCGCCGCCGGTAATCGGCAGGGCGTTGACCACCACGCGGATGATTTCGCCGAAGCCCAGCGTGATGATAGCCAGATAGTCGCCGCGCATGCGCAGCGCGGGAATGCCAATGATAAAGCCGATCACTGCGGCAAACAATCCGCCTACGATCAAAGAAAGCGGCAGCGCCACTGCCTCCGGCAGGCCGGAGTTCATCGTAAACAACGCAGCGGCATAAGCGCCGACGGACATGAAACCCGCGTGGCCCAGTGCCAGCTGGCCCATAAAACCGCAAACCAGGTTCAAGCTGACCGCCATGATAATATTGATGCAAATCAGGCGGACAATGCCTTCATAATAGCGGTTGATGACCCCTGCGCCGATCAGGAGATTAAACACAACGTACAAAGCGACAACCAGCACCGCAATCAGCAGGTAAGAACGAGCCTTTTTCGAGGTAAGGAATTGGAGCACGCGATTTTCTTTTTTCATACGTTACACCTTCTCCTTCACATTCTTACCCATGATGCCGCTCGGCTTGAGCAACAGCACGATGATGAGGATGCCGAACACCACCGCATCGGACAGCGTAGAAGAGATATATCCCTTCGTCAGGGATTCCGCCACGCCCATGATCAAGCCGCCGATCATCGCGCCGGGAATGGAACCGATGCCGCCAAGCACTGCGGCGACAAAGGCTTTCAGGCCCAGCATGGAGCCCATATAAGGATCAATCAGCGGATAGGATGCGGAATAGAGCACAGCGCCCACCGCAGCCAGCCCAGAGCCGATAGCAAAGGTCCAGGAAACGGTGGAATTGGTGTTGATGCCCATGAGCTTGGCCGCGCCGGCGTCTTCCGAAACGGCGCGCATCGCCTTGCCCAGACGGGTTTTTTTGACCAGAAGCTGAAGCAGCACCATCAGCACCACGGTCGTGACAATGGTGATAAGGGAGACGATGCTGACCTGCCTCTCGCCCATCACAATCGGTTCGTAGTTGAAAATGGAAGGGAAGGATTTGCCGGAGGAAGTGAAGATCAGCTGGAACAGGTTCTGAAGGAAAATGCTCACGCCGATGGCCGTGATCAGTAGCGAAATGCGTGGCGCTTCCTTCACCAGCAGTCTTCTGTACGCAATGCGCTCGATCAGCACGCCTGCCAGCGCACAAAAGACGATCGACCCGATCACAGCGACCCAAACGGGCAGGCCGCAGAGCACCAGCAGCACATACGCCGCATAAGCGCCCACCATGATGATGTCGCCATGTGCAAAGTTGATGAGCTTTACGATGCCGTAGACCATGCTGTACCCCAGGGCAACCAGGGCATAAATACTCCCGATGTGCAACCCATTGATGATTTGGAACAAAAACTTCATTCTAACACCATCCTGCCATGCTAAATTTCAACCGTCGAACCATGTTCATTTCTCTGTGTATAACAGAAACGGGAGAGAGAATTTCTTCGCTCTCCCGTTTCTGTTATTATAGTGTTTAAACGTTCATCTGTCAAACACGAATAACTCAAAAACCGCTTATTTCTCGTAATTCTCGACGAAGGACTCCGCACCGCCGTTGATCTCCAGGATGACCGCGGACTTGATGGGATTGCGGTTCTCGTCAAAGACCATGTGGCCGGTGATGCCGTCGTATTCCAGATTCTTCATCGCTTCAACGATCGCGGCAGAATCGGTGGAACCGGCGTTTTCAATCGCCTTGGTCATCATGTAAGCCGCATCGTAGCCCAGCGCAGCGAAGGTGTTGGGCGCTTCGCCGAACTTTTCGGTGTAGTTCTTGATGAAGGTCTGCACTCTCTCATCGCTGCTCTGAGAAGAATAGTGGCTGCAGTACAGCGCGCCGTCCAGGCAGGAAACAGAGGAAGCGTCAATCTTCTTCAGCACGCCGTCCCAGCCGTCGCCGCCCAGCAGCTTCGCCTTCACACCGACTTCGGAAGCCTGCACGGCAATCAACGCGACATCCTCATAGTAAACGGGGATGAACAGCACATCGGGGTTGGCGGAAGCAATGTTGGTCAGCTGCGCCTTGAAGTCCACGTCACCCTTGTTGTAACCTTCCTTGGCGACGATCTCCATGCCCAGCTCGGTAGCGGTCTTTTCAAACGCCTCGGCAAGACCCAGAGAGTAATCATCCGCTACGTTGTAGATGATCGCGGCAGTTTTCGCTCCCAGCTTGTTGTAAGCGTAAGAAGCCATGACTTCGCCCTGGTAAGGATCGGTAAAGCATGCACGGAAGACGTTCTCACCAGCCTCGGTGATGGTCACGGCCGTGCCGGTCGCGGTGATCATCGGCATGTTGTCCTTCTGCGCCTGCTGCGCGACCGCCAGGCAGGGCTTGGAGGTCACGTCGCCGATCAGCGCAACAACCTTGTCATTGGAAACCAGCTTGTTGTAGGCGTTGATCGCCTCGGTCGCGTCGCCCTTTTCATCGTAGGCGACGTATTTGTAATTTCCACCGTTGGCATTAATCTCATCAATCGCCATCTGAACGCCGTTATTGGTTGCAATGCCGTAAATCGAAACATCACCCGTCAGCGGAGCCAAGCCGCCAATAGCCACAGCGCCGTCCTTGGAATTGTCTGCCGTTCCGTTGGCAGAGCAGCCGGTGGCAAGCAGAGCCAGCATCGCTGCGGCAAGCACTACTGCCAAGATGCGTTTTTTCATAATTGGTTTCCTCCTCATGATTTAGTCGAATACAGCGGTGAACTGTAATCTTGCGCATAAGTATACTTTTCCGCGATTCCGCTATCTATCAATTTTCTGTAAATTCTGAATAAATTGTAAACGATTTTCATTCTTTTCCCCTCTGCCTGAGCTGCCGCGGCGATACGCCGAAATGCTCGTGAAAGCATCGATTGAACCCGGAAGCATCCTGATATCCTACGGCCAGCGCGATATCCGTTATTTTGCGGTCTGTCAGCAGTAAAAGCCGCTGCGCCTTCTGCATCCTGCAATTCAGTGTGTATTGCTGTGGAGAACAGCCCATTGCTGCAAGAAAATCTCTTCGGAATTGCGCACAGCTCAGCCCGCAGGCTTCGGCCATAGCCGGAACGCCGGTGGACAAATCCTCCTCCAAACGGCTTTGCATCCGCTCGATCGCGGGCAGCAGACGGCTGAAATGCCGCGCCGGCGAAAGCGAGAGCTTCGGTAAATCGGAAGAGACTTTTGCAAGCTCCACGATCAATGCATAAAGACTCACAAAACGCCGCGTCTCTTCTCCCGGCAGCACGACGTTTCGCACCAGTTCGCACAAAAACGGGTATTTCTTCCGATCCAGAATTCCGCAAAGACCCATCTTCTCGCGCAGCATCTGCTCTAAGCGCCCAAGCTCCGGCGCGCCCCATGTCCCGAGCACGTCCAGCGGATCGAGATTCACCCAATACCACTTGCTCTGCCTGCCGCCCTCGCTGCGGGACAAATGATTCTGAAACGGAAAAATCACCTGTACGTCTCCTTCGCAGAAAGGGTATTCCCGATCCTCCACGCGGCAAACACCCTGGCCTTCGCTGCACACGCCCAACTCCAGCGTATCGTGAAAATGCAGGGAAGTGATGTCATAAACCTCGAGCGGATATGGACGATCGTTTTTCAGCCAAGCTCCGGGCGACGGAGCATAGTAGGACGGCAGATCCGTACATGAGCGATTTCGCATGATTTTACACCTTTCTTACATAGATGATACTTTCGCTTTGTATTATACTGAAATCACCAAAGAAAGCAAGCAGGAGGGTTGCTTATGATTACCTTTGACAAAAAGACGCTTCACGACAGAATTTATGCCTGCTGGATCGGTAAAAACATCGGCGGAACGCTGGGCACGCCCTATGAAGGCTCCCGCGAGATGCACGACATCACAGGGTTTGCCTCCAAAGAGGGCGAGCCGCTCCCCAACGACGATCTTGACCTTCAGCTGGCCTGGCTGCGCGCCGCGGATGAATTGGGTCCGCAGAATATCAACTCCAAGACGCTGGGCGAATACTGGATCAGCTGGGTGACGCCGCACTGGAACGAATACGGCATCTGCAAAGCGAACATGCGCGATGGGCTGCTGCCGCCCCTCTCCGGCGAAATCAACAACGAAGAATGGAAGCATTCCAGCGGCGCCTGGATCCGCACCGAGGTTTGGTCCTGCCTCTACCCCGCCATGGTAGAACAGGCAATTCGCTTCGCCTATGAGGATGCCAGCGTGGATCACGGCTTTGGCGAGGGCACTTACGCCGCCATCTTTGTCGCCGCGATGGAAAGCGCCGCCTTTGTGATTCAGGATGCATATGCGCTGCTGCGGATCGGCCTTTCCAAGATCCCCGCCGACTGCCGCGTAGCCCGCAGCGTCAAAATCGTCATCAAAGCCTTTGAAGCAGGCGTTCCGTGGCAGGAAGCGCGCCAGCTGGTGGTGCAGGACAGCGCCGACCTCGGCTGGTTCCAGGCTCCGGCCAACGTGGCCTTCGTGGTGCTGGGACTGCTCTACGGTCAGGGAGATTTCAAGCAGTCCCTGCTGTATGCAGTGGATTGCGGAGACGACACGGACTGCACCGGCGCAACCCTCGGCGCGCTGCTCGGCATCATGAAGGGCATGGACGGAATTCCGCAAGACTGGCGCGCCTACATTGGTGACGGCATCAAAAGCATCTGCCTGACCAACGGACACGGGCGCTTCCCGCAGGACTGCACCGAGCTGACCGCCTGCATCGAAAACCTGCTGCCGGTGACGACCCGCGTTCCCCATCAGGATCTGCTGGTTGGACGCGCGCAGATTGTTTTGGGCGACAAGGATGATTTCTCCGCCGTCTGCGAAGAGGATTTCTGCGGCAGAGCCTTTGTGGATCAGCTGCAGGAACGCAGCGCCTTCTCTTACACCATAGAGGGTGTTTACGCAGACGTGCTGGTGGAATTCAACGTCCGTCCGCAAATCGAGCCGAACGGAACGCTTGCCGGATTCATTTCACTGACGCCGCATACCATGCCGGAGCAGAAGCATTTCCGTCTGCGCTGGCTGCTGCCGGAGGGTTGGCGTGCGCAAAGCGAGAAGAATCTCTTTACCTCCGCCGCGCATTCAACTTTCCGCAGCCACGCCTCCACCGCGTTTATGCTGACAGCCGGTGAACAAACCGAGCCGGTCAACCGCATTGTGCTCGAAATCACCTGCGCCGGACGACCCACTCCCCTGCTCGTTCCCTTTGCGATTATGGGCTAGAAAAGCAGCAAAAGGCTCCGCATGACATCTGTCATGCGGAGCCTTTTTCTTTTTCAGGATTCCTTATCCTCTCGTTTGCTGCGAAATGCCGCGGATCGCGGAAATAACCCAGTCATACTCGTTGACCGTGATGACCTGACCGCAATATTCGCACTGGCCGCTGTGGTTGATATGAACCGCTGCGCCACAGTTCGGGCAATGGATCTCCTTCAGCGCTTCCTTGTCCGGAGTCACGCTATCCTTACTGCGGATCAACGTCCACTCATAGGTCAGGAATTTCTCCGCCGTCTTGGAGCCGGAGACGACCTCGCCCGTCGCATCCTTGACGGTGTAATCCACAATGCGCGTGCGCAGCTCCACAACGAGGTTATCGTTAACCTCGTCCTGATAGTAGCCGACGATGCGGCTGCCCAGCACCGAAATACGCTCCACGTAATTGGTCTGGCCGTTGCGCTTGAGCGCATCCAACTGACGCTCAAACTGGCTGTACAGCGCGTCCGTCATCAGCGCGCGCATGGGCTCCCACTTCTTGTCCTGCCAGCAGTTCTGCATCTGGACATAAGCATTGGCTACCTTTTCCAGGAATTCCTGCGTAGAGAAGTTCGGATCTTTTTTCTTCAGCTCCGTGGGGTCGATCGTGCTTTTATTCGTCGACACAGCGCCCGCAGGAGTTCCGCCGCCGGACGAACCGCCGCCGCCCTTTTTGTTCTTACCGTTCAAGCTGGAAACAATAATGACGATGATGACCACAACGAGGCCCACACCGCAGCCAACTCCGCCAATATCTCCATCTCCTGAACTGGAATATGAGGAATCTGAACTAGAAGAAGACCAATCGGAAGAGGACCAATCGGAAGAGGAATAATCAGATCCGCTATCCCATCCGCCGTAATCGCTGTCACCCGAAAAACTGCCTGCATCCGCCAGCGATACCACCGTAAGCATGCACAGCATCGTTGCCAGAACCAGGAATAAAGATAAACCCTTTACAAATTTGTTTCGATTCACGTTCTTGAACACCTCCTGTTTTTATTTTACGCCATTTCCCGCTATTTGGCAAGACGAATACGTTGTGCTATACTGACAATCATCATACGGAGGTGAGCCTTTTGAATCCCAGAAGCATCAATTACGCCATCGAGCTGGAGAAATTTTTATCGCGCCTGGGCGACCGCAAGCCGCGCCTGCTGCTGCATAGCTGCTGCGCGCCCTGTTCGTCGGTCTGTTTGGAGCGTTTGACGCAATACTTTGACATCACGCTCTTCTATTATAATCCCAATTTGTTTCCTGCAGAGGAATATGCCCGCCGCGTTGCGGAGCAGCGCCGGTTGATCGCGGCGCTTCCCCATGCGAATGCTATGGACTTCGTTGAGGGAAGCTATGATCCCGACCTTTTTTATCAGGTCGTTCGCGGGCTGGAAAACGAAAAAGAGGGCGGCAAGCGCTGCAAAGTCTGCTTTGAGCTGCGCCTTCGTGCGGCGGCTCGCGCGGCAAAGAGCATTCATGCCGATTATTTCACCACCACGCTGACCGTCGGGCCAAAAAAAGACGCCTATGTGCTCAATCCCCTCGGCATAAAAATCGGAGAGGAAGAAGGCGTCGCCTACCTCCCCTCCGACTTCAAAAAGCGCGGCGGTTTCGACCGATCCACGGAGCTTTCCGCTCAATACGGCCTGTATCGTCAGGATTACTGCGGGTGCGTTTTTTCGATGAAGGAGCGCGGATTACTCTAAGGCGAGAATCTCCTCCGCCAGCGCCTGTGCGGCAACCTCGTGCATCGGAAGTCCCGGATGATTGCGCGCCCCCACACCGGAAGCGGGAAGCTCCGGCATCCGGAAGGCTTCGACGCGCGCATCACCCGTTGTGCGCTTGTATTTCTCCACCATGTTCGTGACCACCTCGGTCAGCGTGTTGCAGAACATGCCATGCACCCAGATCAGGTAGGCATGCGGATTGCGCTTGCGGATCTTGACCAAGAAATTCAGCATCGCGTCAGAGAGCTTTTGGACGTCCTCCGCATTGCGGGTACCATCCTCGTTTTTGCGCTGCTTATAGGCAATGCCGGTTTCCGGATCGGTCCAGGGCCCCTGCTCAAATGCGCTGGAATCGTTCGCACCCAGGTTCACCACCACGACGTCCGCATTCCACGCTTCAAAATCATTGGGTTCAAACGCGCCGAGCGCCGCATTCTTCTCCCCCTTCAGCACGCCGCAGACCTGATCGTAATACAGCGGCATCGCGCAATGAGGATCGTTATCCCAGCTGGTGAGCGCGCCCCAGCCGCTCTGCGAGATCACGCGCAGATCCGCGTTCAGCTTCTGCCCCAGCAAATACGGGTAGCCGTGCGCGGCGCAGAAGAACGGCGCAATCCAATCGGTTTCGGTCTTTGCACCGATCGCGCCCTCGCTGCTGGTCAAACTGTCGCCGATCACTTCAAGGCGCAGCTTTTTTTCTGCCACAGGGAACAATTCGCCATCATAACGCAGCGCATGAACGCGCAAACTGCAATCGGGATCGGTCGGCATGGCCTGCACATCGCGTATAATTTCGATGTGATGGGTTTTCTGCGCGTCGAGTCCGCGCAAAACCGGCATCCAGATGCGCCCCTTTTGAAGCGGGAAACGCGCGATATGCGCGCCGTTGAGGATCACGCTGATCCACTGTTCGTAAAGGGAAAAATCGCTCTCGAATTCCACCCAGATTTCGCTGCCGTGAAGATTCATCTCCAGGCCGGAAGCCGTCCAGAAAAGCGTCAGCGGCTGGCGCCGGACTCCGTTCCTGCCATGGACGACGAGGTTTTTCGCTTCTTGAATTTCTATCGTTTTCAGCATATTTCCGCCCTCCGACGTTTTTTCTCAGTGTATCGCAGCAGCATCGGTTTTGCAAGCCATTGTGAAATAAAGCGGAACAAACTGCCAGATTATTTGCCCGGCTTCGGGTAACAATAGTATCAGAACAAGCAAGGAGGTGAAACAAGATGACTCAGCAGAACAATTCGGGCAAGAGCAACCGCGTTTCCGTTCCCGAGGCCAAGGCCGCGCTCGACAACATGAAGTACGAAATCGCGAACGAGCTTGGCGTCAACCTGAAGCAGGGCTACAACGGCGACCTGTCCTCCCGCGAGGCCGGTTACGTCGGCGGCTACATGGTCAAGAAGATGATCGAGGACTACGAAAAGCAGATGAGCGGCAAGTAATGCCGCGGCCGCAGCCGTAAGGGCTGCAAGCGGGTGAACTTCATCCGCAGAAAAGACCCGCTTGCCCCTGCGGCAAACGAGTCTTTTTTGTCTGTGAAAAACAAAAAGGCGAACCTAAATGATCCGCCTCTTGTATAGAGCTCCTTAGTTGATCTTCACGTTTTCCCAAAGGGTATTGACGTAGTCGAGCATTTCGGCATCCAGATTGCGGTAGGCAAGCAGATTATACTGCTCGGCAAAGCTGCCCAGCTCAGGATAGAGAATGGTCATGGCTTCCTCGCCCATCTCGTCGATGTAGTCTGTATTGTTGTAAACAAGGCTGTTGGGGGAGGCGTAATAGGTGTATTCTGCGTTGGCCACACCAGCATCTTCCGAAAGCATGTAGTTGATGAAGATTTCCGCCAACTCCTTGTTCTGCGCACAGGTGGGAATGCACATGGCGTCCACATAGAAGTTGGTCTTTTCCGGATAGTAGAACTGCAGATCGACGTTATCGGCCTGCGCGTCCTTCATGGTGAAATAGTCGCCGGCGTAATAAGCGCCGACAGCCGCTTCGCCGGACTCCATCATGTTGAAGATTTCGTCCATAACGTAGCTGTAAACCAGCGGGCGCTGGGCCAGCAACTCGTCGTAGGCGCGATCCCATTCCGCCTTGTCGGTGGTGTTGACATCGATACCGAGCTTATACATCGCCGTGCCGAAAGCGTCGCGGGAGTTGTTGAACTGAAGAATGCGGTTACTGTACTTCTCGTTCCAGAGCAGATCCCAACCGTTCGCATCCGCGGCATCCACGACGTTGCCGTCGTAAATCACGCCGACAATGCCGTAGGTATAGGGCACGGAATACTGGTTTTCCGCATCGTAATACAGGCCCTTGAAGTTGTCGTCGATGTACTGATAATTGGGAATGTTATCGAAGTTCAGCGTCTGGAGCAAGCCTTCGCCCGCCATGCGCGCGATCATGTAGTCCGAAGGGATGATCACGTCGTAACTGACGGCGCCGCTGGAGATCTTGTTGTACATATCCTCGTTTGAGGCAAAGGTCGTGTAGTTGACCGTGACCTTCTGATTGTAGGTTTCCTGATACCACTTCTCAAATTCGCGGACGGTATCGAAGCTGCCCTCGCTGCCGTCGGAGATGTACTCGCCCCAGTTGTACACATTCAGGGTCAGGGCTTCCTTGCCGCCGCAGCCGGTCAGGCACAGGGTCAGCAGCAGCACAGCTGCCAGCGCAAACGCAATCTTTTTCATCAGGTGTGTTCCTCCTCTGTCGTTTGGGTTCTATTGGGATTCAGCCGTTTTTCTCGGTTTGAGCTTGACGGCGCTTGTGTTTTCTCTCCACGCGCTTTTGCTTTTTCTGATCGTCGCTGCCAACCAGATTGCTGATGAGCAGCAGCGACATCGTGACGATGAAGATAATGGTAGCCAGTGCGTACATCTTCGGGGTCACGGCCTTCTTCGTCATGCCGAAGATGCGGATGGGCAGGGTTTCAAAGCCATTGCCGGAGGTAAAGTAGCTGATGACGAAATCATCCAGCGAAAGCGTAAAGGCCATGATCGCTCCGGTGATGATGCCGGGCAATATTTCCGGCAGCTCCACTTTGAAGAACGCGCGCATCGGCGTACAGCCCAAGTCCATCGCCGCCTCGCGCAGAGCTTTATCCATCTGCTGGAGCTTGGGCAGCACCTGCAAAATGACATAAGGCGTGCAGAAGGTGACGTGTGCGATGAGGAGCGTTACAAAATTCAGGCTCGTGGACGCGCCGAAGAGCCGCCCAACAAACACGAACATCAGCATCAGCGAGATGCCGGTAATGATATCCGGGTTGGTCATGGGGATATCGGTAACGGTGTTCATTACCGCGCGGTACCATTTGGAGCGGAGCTTATTGATGCCCACCGCCGCCATGGTGCCGATGACCGTAGCGATGGCCGTGGCCGACGCGGCAAGGATCAGCGTGTTCTTGACGGATTCCAGCGTATTTCGGTCGCGAAGCAGTTCCTCGTACCAGCGAAGCGAAAAGCCGGAGAACACCGCAAGGCTCTTGCTGTCGTTGAAGGAAAACACCAGCAGCACCACAATCGGCGCAAAGAGGAAGCAGAAGACGATGCCGCTGTAAATTCTGGACGAAAGCTTCATCTTCATTTTAGTCCCCTCCGTAAAGATGCTTGGTGGTGAAATATTTCATCACTGCCATGCCGATGAGCAGAATCAGCATCAGGATAAAGGCAATCGCTGCGGCAAAATGCAGGTTATTGGCCACATACTGCCCCTCGATGGCATCGCCGATGAGGAAGAACTTGCCGCTGCCCAGTTTCTGGGAGATATAGAAGGTACTGATCGACGGAATCAGCACCATCGTCACGCCGGAAATCACGCCGGGAACGCTCAGCGGAAAGACCACGCGCCGCAGCACCGAAGCGCCGTTGCAGCCCAGGTCCCTCGCCGCTTCCAGCAGACGAATGTCAAGCTTGGCCAAGATCGAATAGATCGGCAGCACCATATAGGGGAAATAATCGTAGACCATGCCGATGATGACCGCAGTCTCGGTACCGATGACATGGATGGGCTCAATGCCGATCGCACCCAGAACGCCGTTGATGATGCCGGTATCCTGCAAAATCGTCATCCACGCATAGGTTCGGATCAAAAAGTTCATCCACATGGGGATCATGATGAGCGTCATCATGGTTTTCTGCGTTTTTTCCTTGGCGCGCGCCATGATGTAAGCGATGGGATAGCCCATCAGCAGGCAGATCGCCGTGGAGATCAGCGCCAACTTCAGCGAGCGCCAGAAGATCAGCAGATAGGTATGCACCTCGCGGCTGGAACCATCGTCCTGCACAAGGCTGCTGGTGGCGGTAAAAAAGCGCGTAATGTGCTCTGTGGTAAACTGAAAATTGTTATCCGTAAAGGCATAATACGCGACAAAGGCCAGAGGCACAATCACAAACAGCAGCGACCAGATCGAGTACGGCGCCAGCACGGCCCGATAGGCGCTCAAGCCGGTTTTTTCAGATTTTTTCATTCTTCCTCCTCGCTTTCCGGATTGGAAAGCTCATCCAGTTCGTTGGAGAAAGAAGAATAATCGCCGAACATACCGGAATATTCGGACTTCTTCATGATGTGGATCGCGTCCGGCTCCAGCGTGATGCCGATGAAGCTGCCCTCGTGCACGGGATCGGTGGTCTGGATCATCCACTTAAAGCCGTGGATGTCCACAATGGCCTCATTATGCACGCCCATAAAGGTCACGGAAGTCACCGTGCCGCGCAGCGCGCCGTTTTCGGGAGCAACAATATCAACGTCCTCGGGGCGGATCACAACGTCTACCGGCTCCTTGGGCGCAAAGCCCTTGTCCAAACATTCAAATACCTGTCCGCCGAAGGAAACCTTGTAGTCCTCCAGCATGATGCCGTCCACGATGTTGCTCTCGCCGATGAAATCTGCGACAAAGGCGTTGACCGGCTCGTTGTAAATATCCGTAGGCGTGCCGATCTGCTGAATTTTGCCGTGGCTCATGACCACGATGGTGTCGGACATACTCAGGGCTTCTTCCTGATCATGCGTGACGAAGATAAAGGTGATTCCCGTATTTTTCTGGATTTTTTTCAGCTCCTGCTGCATATCCTTGCGCAGCTTGAGGTCGAGTGCGCCCAGCGGCTCGTCCAACAGCAGCACCTTCGGCTCATTGACCAGTGCGCGGGCGATGGCGACGCGCTGCTGCTGACCTCCGGAAAGGCTGGTCACGCGGCGCTCTGCAAAGCCGGAGAGCATGACCATTTTGAGCATGCGGTCGACTTTTTCCTTGATCTCCTTGCGGGGAACCTTGCGCTCACGCAGCGGAAAGGCCACGTTTTCAAACACATTTAAGTGCGGAAAGAGCGCGTATCTCTGAAAGACGGTATTGACATGGCGCTTGTGCGGCGGAACGTTGTTGATTTTTTCCCCCATAAAGATCACGTCGCCCTGATCCGGAGTTTCAAAGCCGCCGATGATGCGCAGCGTCGTCGTCTTGCCGCAGCCGGAGGGGCCCAACAGGGTGATGAATTCGTTGTCGTGAATATCGAGGCTGATGCCGTCCAGCACCGTCTCTCCATCAAAGGACTTGGAGATGTTTTTCAGCTCAATGATCTTGTTCATATGCTTCCTCCCCCTGCTTACCCACAAACAGCCTTTTACGGCTCTTCAGGCAATAAAAAAGTGACACGCCGAACATTGGCATGTCACTTGAAAACTGCATGACGATATTTCCCATTCAGGCAGGTACGCAGACGCGCGAAAAATCTTCCCCGCGCTGCCTATCCAGACTGCCCCGCCCGATCTCTCCGGCAGCACAGCCCATGGGGATCCATCGAATCACAATTAGATCAGAGTCTATATAGCATAGATTACTTTTACTACTCTTATTGATCATTTCACAAGTTCATGCCCGAGGCACACGGTTATAAAGTAACCAACTCATAAAACTGAGCTTTTAACTCAACCAATAAGGCAACAGAAGTTGCCAACCGCCGCAAAAGGCGGTCTTCGGCATTCGACCCGGCTGTCCGTATGGCCTTAGCCGGCAGGAGCGCCGGCGGTCGTTCAATCCTGCTTTGGAACACTGTCCCAATTGAGATCATGGGAAAGTATAACACAAAATCCCGCTTTGTCAATTCCTTTTACGTTAATTCCAGATTTTTGGTGAAAGTTCGGATTTTCGCAGCTTTTTCGCTCTTTTATGCGCGACGGAAGCGTCATGAAAAGCAGTGTTTTCTCATATAAAGGTCGCCTTCTCTTCTGTCATTCTTTCTCTTTCATTCTTTTTATAGTTATATATCTATTTTCCGGCAAAAAACGACAAACCGTAAGCGCGGCGGCGCAGGCCTTCTTTTCGAGAAGAAAACAGCTCTTCTTGAAACGGAAGCCACGGCTGCGCGTGAGGCGCGCACTGTTGCAGAAGATTGGATCAAATGCATAATAATATTCTTATTCTCCGTCTTTTCCGCAAATCCTTCCGTTTATCAGAATTTCGTCATTTTCTTTTCAGTTTTATCAACAATTATAATATTAACATAAGTTTTATGGCTTGTGTTTCATTATATTTCTATATCAAAAAAGTTTATGTTGACATTTTATTGTAAAAGTGCTTAACTTGAAGTAAACAAAGATTGCGCTTTTGAGAGGCGCTGCGACAAATTTCATAACCCAGAATCGCCTGAAACGGAGGAATCGCCATGAGTTCAGTGCAAACCCCAACGAAGGTCTCCAACCGTGCTTCCTTTCTGGATAAACCGGTAGCCGGAAGAACAGCGGGCATCGTGGTGCTCTTTGCGCTTTCGCTGCTGCTGTTGCTGCTCAGCTTGCCGTTTTTCCCTTGGATCATCCTTTCCGCGCCGGGCGCACTATTCCGCAGCATCGGCGTGACGGATTACTCCAAGATCTACGGTGGTTATACGCTGTATAACTTTCTTTCGTTCGTCCGAGAGAGCGGTCGCGGTACATTGGGTTTCCCTTCGATGCTGCTATTGATTTCCGCTGTGGCAGGCGCGCTCTTTCACATTGCCTTCCTAATTCGCGTTTTCATCCGTCCCATTGAGGAGAAGGGACACCTGAAGTTGTACTCCAACTGCCAGGTGTCAATGTTATTCTCTTTTTTCAATTCCTTGGCGACCATTGGCTTTGTGATGTATGCCAACACAGACGCAGGGGTTCGCGGATACGCCTGCTCTCCGATCGTTTATATCGTACTTCTTCTCTCCGCCGCCGCTTATTTTCTGAGCAAAACGCTGGAGCGTCGTGAGCGAGTTCTCTATCGTGAGCACGGCTTTTGCAAGGAGTTCAAGAAGAACTGGCTTCTTTTCCTCTTTCTGATCCCCTGCTTTGTTTATTTTATCATCAACAACTATCTCCCCATGACAGGCGTTTACTTCGCTTTCACGCAGTTCAATTTCCGTGACGGGCTCTTCGCCTCCCCATTCATCGGATTCAAAAACTTCGAGTTCCTGGCAAAATCCAACCTGGGCAAGCTGACCTTCAATACGGTCGCCTACAATGTCGCCTTCATCAGCATCGGCAACATCCTGCAAATCTTCTTCGCCATATTGGTCTCGCATGTCGCGTCCAAGTGGTTCAAGAAGACCTCTCAAACGCTGATCTTCATGCCGTATTTTGTCTCCTTCGTCATCCTGAAGGTCATCGTCTACAACGTATTCGAATATGAGTACGGCCTGATCAACTCCATGCTGGTCAACGCCGGGCTGAACCGCATCGACTTTTACAACTCGCCCAAATACTGGCCGGGCTTCATCCTTGCTTTCTATCTCTGGAAAAATCTTGGCTACGGCATGGTGGTTTATCTGGCGACCATCATGGGCATTTCGGACGAATATTACGATGCGGCGAAGGTGGACGGAGCGAACATCTTCCAGCAGATCTGGTACATCACCGTGCCGCTGCTCAAGCCCACCTTCATCATCCTGCTGCTCTACGCGCTGGGCGGCATCATGAAGGGGCAGTTCGAGTTGTTCTATCAGACCGTCGGCAACAACGGCGTGCTGTATGACGTGACGGATATTCTGGACACTTACGTCTACCGCGTGACCACCACGCAGCCGCTGAGCATGGGGCTTTCTGCCGCTGCCGGTCTTTACCAGTCTGTTTTCGGTCTGGTGATCGTGATTCTGACCAACTGGTTTATCAAACGCAGCAATGCGGAATATGCACTGTTCTAAGCGCAGAAGGAGGCAGAAACATGGCTGACAAAAAACACAACCGCATCCGCAAAGACAGCGTGATGATTGCATTTGATGTGATCAAATATATTCTGCTGACCATCACTTCCCTTCTGTGCGTGCTCCCCTTCGTCTTGATCGTTTCGGGCTCCATCACCAGCAACGAGACGATCCTTCGCGAAGGATACAGCATCCTGCCGCGGGATATCAGCTTTGACGCCTATTCCATGATCTTCAAAGCGCCCAAGGACATCCTGCAGGCCTATAAAATTACGATCTACTACACGGCCGTCGGAACGCTGACGGGGCTTGCCGTAATCGTGCTGACCGCTTATGTCATCTCCCGCAAGGAATTCAAATACCGCAACGTCGTCTCTTTCCTGATCTATTTTACCTCGATCTTCGGCGGCGGACTGGTCGCATGGTATTTGATGTATACAAATATTCTTGGACTAAAGGGCACAACGTTTGCCATCTGGTTCCCGGCGATCATGAGTCCGTTTCTGGTCATTTTGATGCGCACGTTCATCACCGGCTCCGTTCCCGATGCAATTGTGGAGTCTGCTAAGATTGACGGTGCAGGGCACGGCACGATTCTCACGCGCATCGTGCTTCCCGTGTTGGGGCCTGGGCTTGCGACAGTCGGCCTTTTCCTGGCGCTGGGATACTGGAACGACTGGTATCGCTCCTCCATGTTCTCCACGGATTCATCCACATGGGAACTGCAATTCTACCTCTACAACATGCTCAACGCCTCCCAGGCGCTCAAAGCAATGAGCCAGGCGTCCTCTGTCCCCATGGACAGCATGCCGGGCCAGACGATGAAGCTGGCCATGGCGGTGGTCGCCACAGGACCGGTGCTGATCTTCTATCCCTTCGTACAGCGCTACTTCGTCACCGGCATCACCATCGGCGCGGTCAAGGGATAAACCCCAAGCCGAATCCAGGCGTCCGCTGACGCTGAAATAAAAAGGAGGGTATCATCGTGAAGAAACTCATCTCTCTGCTGCTCGTTGCGCTCATGGTACTGTCGCTGACAGCCTGCGCCAGCAAGCCCGTTGAAGTCAAGCCCGAAGAACAGCCCTCTGCGACCGATTCTCCGGCCGCGTCCCCCTCCGAGTCTGAGGAAGCTGCACCCGAAGAATCCGCAGCCCCCGCAGTGGATCTTACCGAGCCTGTGCAGCTGGTGTTCTACCTGATGGGCGATCCGCCGCAGGATAAAGACCTCATTCAGGACGCGGTCAACGAAGTGCTGAAGGAAAAATACAACACAACGCTGGATTTCCAGTTCTCTACCTGGACGGATTTCCAGCAGAAATATGCCAACGAGCTGACCAGCGGCAATTCCGACATGGTCTATATCGCCAGCTGGCTGAGTTATCAGACATTGGCGCATTCCGGCGCATTCCTCGAACTGGACGATCTGCTGAACAACTATGCGCCTCAACTGCGTGCCCGCGCCGGTGAGGACATGCTGAACATGTGCCGCGTTGGCGGCGAGGTTTACGCCGTGCCTGCGCTCTGGCCCGAATATGTTCCCACCGGTGTTTCCTACCGCGAAGATCTGCGTGCCAAGTTCGATCTCCCCGTTCCTGATTCTCTGGAAAATCTGGAAGCCTATTTCCAGGGCATCAAGGACAATATGCCGGAGCAGCCCGTGCTGCGCGTCACCGCGGAAGAATCGACCGGGCTGGATAGCGCCTTTGACGCCTTCAGCGTATTCGGTTTCAAATATCCCAGCGTCGTGTCGATCTACGGACTGAAGTCCTATACGGACGATCCTGATCATCTCGTGGAATACTGGAAGACTCAGGATTTCATCGACGACTGCAAGCTGATGAAGAAGTGGGCGGATGCGGGCTACTGGTCCAAGTCTGCGCTTTCCGATAGCAATGACCCCGATTCTTACAAAAACGGCTTGACCACCGCCATCGTGTCCGGCCAGAATCCCAACAAACACATCACCAACATGAATGACTTCGCTGCCGGGCATCCCGATTGGGAAACCAAATACGTCACCTACGGCGAAAAGACCGGCGCGATGTGGCCCGGCCACGCGACCCAGAACGGCACCGCCATCGTCCGCGGTACCAAGTATCCCGAGCGCTGCATGCTGGTTCTTCAGGAGCTGATGATGAACGAAGATCTGAACCATCTGGTGCAGTGCGGCCGCAAGGATGTGGATTATAAGCTGGATGAAAACGGTCTCTATGTCAACCTCAATGAAAACTTCAAGTATGAAGCTATGAACTCCTGGAACCTCCGCGTAAATGAATACAAGCTGCCTCAGGGCACTGACCTGATCCTCAATGAGATGTTCGACCGCTATGAAGAGATCGGCGCCAAGCTGAAATACCCCAACGTCAACATCGGCGGCGGCTTCTCGGAGGACTATACGGAATATCAGGCAGAGCGCACGGCGGTTTCCAACGTGATGCGCCAGTACCTCGCGCCGCTGGAGGCGGGTTTTGTGGACGACGTGGAAGCGGCTGTGGCTGAGTTCCTGCAAAAAGTCGATGAAGCTGGCCTGGAAAAGTGCCGCGAGGCCTATACCGCCCAGTGGAAAGCCTACTGCGCCGAATACAACTACGACTAATCCTTGACAACATCATTCCGGCCGCCGGAAGCCGCTTCCGGCGGCCCCCTTTTCATCGGGAGGTCACTGCAAATGATCAAAGCCATGAAGCGAAACAAAGTCTATGGTTTTCTGGATGTTCAAGACGGAAAGCTGGTCAACGGCCGCGGAGAGCCCATTTTGCTGACCGGATGGGGGCTTGGCAACTGGCTGCTGCCGGAAGGATATATGTGGCTGGCCGGAGGGCCGCGCATGGATCGCCCGCGCACCATTGAGCGCATTGTAGCCGAAGTCGCAGGCGAGGACTATGCCGCGCATTTCTGGCAGGAATTCCGCAGCCGCTATGTGCGCAAGGAGGACATTGCCCGCATGGCGGAGCTTGGGTACAACTCAGTGCGCATCCCGATCAACGCGCGGCTGTTCCTGGAGGAAAAGCCGGGGCTGCACTGGGTGGACGAAGGCTTTGAGCTTTTGGATCACTGCCTTGCCTGGTGTGAAACCTACGGCCTTTATGCCTTTATCGATCTGCACGGCGCGCCGGGCGGACAGACGGGCAGCAACATTGACGACAGTACAGACGATTTTCCGAGGTTATTCACCGACGAGGACTGCTTCCGCAAGGGCATCGCGCTGTGGAAAAAGCTGGCGGAGCGCTATGCCGACCGCTGGGTGGTCGGCGGCTACGATCTGCTCAACGAGCCGCTGCGCCCGGCCATGCGCGAAGGGCAGGAGGACACTGCCTATCTGCTGCCCGAATTGCGCCGGTTCTACCGCGAGGCAATCCACGAGATCCGCAAGGTTGATCAGAAGCACCTCTTCTCCATCGAGGGACACCACTGGTCCTCCAGCCCGGAAATCTTTGATGAAAAGTTTGATGAGAAGATGCTGATCCATTTCCATCGCTACGCCTGTTTGCCGGACATCGACTGCTATAAACCTTTTCTGAAGGCTGCAAAGGAGCTGAATATGCCGCTCTGGTTGGGTGAAACGGGTGAGAATGTGTCGGAATGGTTTACCGCGATGTACCCTCTGGCAGCGGAATTGGGCATCGGCTACAACATCTGGCCGTGGAAGAAAATGCGCACGCAGAACTCCCCCTGTTCCATCCGCAAGCCGGAAGGCTGGGATGCCATTCTGGACTATTCGCGCGGCGGAAAACTCCCCGATCGCACCGAGGCGCAGAAGGCGCTGGACGAATATCTGGACAATATGCTGTTGGAAAACTGCGACGAAAACGTTCAGCTGCACGACGCCATCTTCCGCCGTCCCGGCGCTGTGATGCGCGCAACCGATTTTGATGAGTTGGGCGGCGCAGGCGTCTCCTATCTTTGTAGGCGTAAGGTAGAAAATCCCTTCTCCTACCGTACAGACAGCGGCATGGAGATCGTTGAAGCCGACCCGAACGCGCAAAAGGAATTTGGTTTCGACTGCCTGTGGCGGCGCTTTACGCTCGGATTGGAGGCCGGGGAATTTGCCTGCTACACGCTTTTCGACATTCCTGCCGGCGCATCAATCGCCGTGACGCTCACCTGCCGCCGCACTGCTCGCCTGCGCATCGAACAGGACGAAACCGAGCTGGGCGAATGGGGGCTCTCGGGAGAAAATGATTCGTTCACTCTGCCCAACGTCCCTCTTCGTGTTTCCGACCGTTCCGTTCTCCGCATTCGGGTGGACTCCGGCCGCGTGGAGCTGGAAAAGATTACAACTTTCCGCTGACCCTTGTACCGCAAAAGGCCCTCCCGGCAGAATTGTGCTTCTGCTGGGAGGGCCCTCTGTTTTTTTATAACCACTGAACGGGCACTTGGACACCGCCCTGTAAAACGCTCAGGAGGAAGGCTTTTTCTTCCGCCGTCAAAAGCCGGTATTCCGGCGCATCGACGCCCAGCGCGGCGGATTTGCTCATTCCCAAAGGATGATACGGCACAAGGTCGATCCCTTCGAGATGCTTGAGGGGTTGAGCGATTTTTCCGACCGCACGCAGGTGTTCCTCCGTGGCGTTAACTTCCGGAATGATGGGGCAGCGAATGCGGATCTTTGCGCCCCTTTCATCGGTCTTGCGAAGACTTTGCAGAATGGGCGCAAGCTCCACGCCGGTCAGCGCGCGGTGTTTTTCCGCATCCGTGTGTTTGATATCCCACAGGAATAAATCCACCAAAGGTGCAAGCTCCGCTGCGTGCCCGCCCCATCCACTGGTATCCAGACAGATATGCACACCTCCATCCCGCAGCAGGTGGAGGCACTGCTTCACAAAATCAAACTGCATCAGCGGTTCCCCGCCCGAAAAAGTCACTCCCCCGCCGCTCTGCTCATAAAAGGGACGGTCGCGGCACACCAGATCGAGCAGTTCTTCCGGCGTGCAGGTTTCTCCGCGCAGTTCCAACGCCCCGGTCGGGCATTCCCGCGCGCAGTTTCCGCAGGCAGCGCATTTTTCGCGCCGCATCAAATGCTGTGATCCTATAAATTCATGAACACCCTTCGTGCAAGCCGCTGCACAAGCGCCGCAAAGGACACACTCCTTCGCATAGTAAAGCAGACTCGGTGCAGACGGCCAGGTTTCGCGGTTATGGCACCAGGGGCAGCGAAGCGGGCAGCCCTTGAGGAACACCGTCGTGCGCAGACCCGGCCCATCCTGCGTCGAAAAACGCTGGATGTTGGAAACATAGCCGTTCATAGTGCATACTCCGTCCGGTTGAGGATTTCGATCTGCATTCGTTCCGGCAAGCGGAGATAGAGCTCGGAATAGCCCACGATGCGCACCGCCAGATTCTGATACTGCTCCGGGTGCTCGCGCGCCGCCAGCAGCGTTTCTTTCGTCAGCACGCTCGGCGCAAGGTTGACGCCGCCCATGGCAAAATAGGCGCTGACCAGCGCGGCAAGCTGTTCATCCGCCAGCTTTCTGGCAAGCCGCAGGTTCAGCCCACCTGCGCCGCAGCGGTTTTGCGGCAGTTTGGCGGCGGAGCACAGCAGCGCCGTCGCGCCCTTCACGTCGCAGCCGTAGACCGGCGACTGGTTTTCGCTCACGTCCTCTCCAGCCAAACGGCCGTCCGGCGTAGCGCCCAGCTTTGCGCCTTGGAATTGATGGAAATAAAGCGAATAAAAGCTGGGAATATGGATGAGTTCGCCCGTTTGATGACAAACGGCTTCCGCCAGCACTTCTCCGGCGCGTCGCGCCCAAACATCCGCCCGGTCATCGTCGTTGCCGTATTTCGGCGCGCGTTTTTTGATGCGCAGACGCAAAAGCTCCTGATCCCGATAATTCCGGCGCACAATTTCGCGGAATTCTTCCAGCGAAAGGCGCTTTTCCTCCATCACCAACTGCTCCACCGCCGCAAGGCTGTCCGCAATCGTGGCAATGCCGCAGAGATTGTGGACATAAGTTTCCATCGCCAGTCCGCCGTTTTCGATATCGCAGCATTTTTCCGCGCAGTCGTTCAACAGCAGGGATTCCAGATTGAACCGCAGTTCCTTCTCCTGCGGCACGCGCGGATTGCCCACAGCCGTTGCCAGCGCCCTTTCCGCTTCCCTGCCGAGCGCCTGCACCATATCCTCGGGTGTAAGGCATTTTTCATCGTAAAAGGCGTTGAGAAACCATCGAACGCAATCGTCGAAGGCATCGGAAGACTGATGTCCCATCGTTTCCGCGCGGTTGCAGCCGGACATGGTATAATGCAGCGCCTTTTCCTCCGGCATCCCCAAAGCAATCAGATTCGGGATCAGCGCATCGTCGTTATAGAGTGAAACCTGTCCGTTCAGCTCCTGTGCAGCATGGGCGCAGGCAATCTTCCATCGGGAATCGCTGCCTTTGCATTGTCTCAGCGCCAGCACAGGCTGCGGCAGTCGAACCTCGAGCGCTGCACGCAGGAAGCACAGATCCAGCGCCAGCGCCTCCTCCGCGCCCCTGCCGCCGAGCATGAGGTAGATATTGGTTGCCGCGCAGGGAACGGGCATATGCACATGCAGCTCGCTGCCCATGCCGCCGATATTGTTGCAATGCAGCAAAAACGCCGTCAAGATCTCCTGCGCATCCTCGCTCTCTGCTGCCTCAAAGAACGGCAGCAGCGCAAGATCGAGACGTGAAAAGGCGAAGTCTCGCCCGCCGGTCACGCAGGAAAGGATCATCTCCATCAGCCACACGCTCTGCACCGCGCTGAAGAAATCCTGTGCCGGATTCATCGGCACGATGCGCAGGGCTTCCGCGGCACGGCGCGCGCCGTGCGCCTCTGCCGCCAGCGCATACCGCTCAGCATACTGCCCAATCGCCGCGGCCGCACGCTCTACCAAGGCCGCATATTCCTTCTGTTCTTTCGTATGGGCATGGCTGCAAAAATCCTCCGCAATGCCCTTCAGGCCTTTTTGCAGCAAAGGGCGATAATCCAGGCTCATGTGCCCAGCACTGCGCCCGGTGGGCTTGAAAGGATTCCCCGCATGGCTCTTGCCGCCCGCCGGAACCGGCTCCATCTCGTAGGGAATCGGGCCTTCGGCCATCCGTCCGACGATCCAATCCCCTTCCTCAACCGGCGTGGACAATGTTCCCAGCACGGTTTCCAGCGCACAGATATATTTTTGCTCCTGCGGCAGACTCCCCCCTCCGCCTGCGAGAAATTCCTCGATGGCGCGCTCTCGTTCGATGTACCCGTTGCTCTCGTCTTTGCTCAGAATTCTGTTGCGGAATGCTTCGATATTCATCGTCGTACCCCCAGCCTATTCGGTTTTGCTTTCTTTTTTCAGTATACCATTGCGCCCCTCCGATTTCAATCGTCAAAACCTTTTGTTTCTAGGCTTTTTCGTTGTGTTCCGGGCACTGTTCCAACACTGGCAGCAGCGCGCAGACGCGCGTAAACTTCCCCTTTTCGCTTTCAACATGCAATCCGTAGGCATCCCCATGGTGAAGACGGATTTTACGGTGTACGTTGAGCATCCCCACGCCTTTGGCGTTCAGCTGCTGCGCGTCCGATCCGCCGACCATCTGTTGGAACAGCTCGTTCAGGCGATTCACCGTCTTCTGTTCTATGCCCTCCCCGTTGTCGTATACATTCAACAAAAAGGCGTTGTCCCCTTCAAACCATGTGGCATAGATACGGATTTCCCCGCCATTTTCACTGCACTCTAAGCCATGGAAAATCGCGTTTTCCACAAGTGGTTGCAAAATCATCTTGGCAATCCAGCACGATTTCAACTGCTCCGGAATCTCCATCCGCACTCTAAACTTGTTGTCCATCCTCAGATTCATGATATACAAATACCGCTGAATGATCTCCAATTCGCTGCTGAGCTGTACATACGCGCCACCCTTGATGCTGTAACGATAAAGCGTCGCCATGTTCGTAACCAGCTCCGCAATGACGCGGACATTGTTTTCCAGCGCAATACCGCGGATGCAGGCTAGGGTGTTGTAGAGAAAATGCGGGTTAATCTGACTTTGCAGCAAGGCCAACTGAAGTTGATTCATAGACAACTCCACCCGGAGCATATGCGTCTGCTGCTCGACCTGTTTATGATGCGATTGAAGCAGCTGCTCCAGCAAAACATTAATGGAATGAGCAATGGTGTTGAATTCATTCGGGCAGGCAATGTTCAGCTTTTGTGCCGCAAGCGGGTCATCGCTCAGGCGGAGCAATTCGGCGTTCAGCTCCGTGATGGGTCTTATAAAGTTCCGATGTATAATCAGCGAGAGCAACGCCAACACGCAGAGGGCGATGAGCAAAAACGCGGTGAAAATCAGCGGATAGGGCGAAGAAAACTGTGGGCTAAAATACCGCTGGATCATTGTCCATTCCAGCGACGGATAAGCGTAGGTATTGGTCAGCAGCTTTGTCTGAACGCCAGAGGGCGTGTTTTGTTTTACTTCCAATACCGTCCCCTCCGCCGAATGTAGTTCTATCGACATTCCGTCCATCAAGGCGGCGCTCATCACCTCCGCCAGTGCGCTCTTTCGGCAAAAGGCAGCGCACAGACCCAGATATTCCCCCAACGCGGCCTCCTGGTTCTGCGTTGTCGAATACACAGGCAGGAAATAGACATAATATGCCTGATTTTCCCCATATTTACGATCCATCCGGCCACGGAAAAAGCCAAACTTGCTGTCCGGCAAATCATGCGCTTCCTGAAGGGCGTTCAAGTAGCGGTATTGATCCTTCAAACCGAATGTATAAATGCCACCCTCTAATGGCAAGATTGCAAATCCATCGATATTATGATTGATGCTCAAAATGGTATAGGCGCTGTTTTTTGCCAGATTATAGGCGTACAGCATGGAGCTGCTCCGACCTGGCAGACGCAGCAGCTCCTGCACCGCCGCGCTGTAAGCATAGTTTTCGGTGCTGAGCTGGATTTCGTTCAATACGCTTTCAACGCCCTGCGCTGCCTGTGAAAGGGAACTTTGCAAATAATAGTTCTGTCTTTCCTCCGTCAACATGAGCGTTCGGTCGAAAAAGAAACTGCTGATGGCCAATATGAGCAGCAGAGAACAAATCTGCATGGCGAAGAGCTGGATGCGAACCTTCTCCATGTCAGCGCCGTCCTTTCGCACGGTTCTCCGCCCGCCAACGGCTGGGCGACGTGCCCATCGTCTGCGTGAATATCCGGCTGAAATAGGGCAAATCCGCGTAGCCCGTGCGCACGGCAATCTGCGACAGCGGCAGCTGCGTGCGGAGCATTAGATCACACGCCAGCTTCATGCGTCGGTTACGGACATACTGCGTAAAGTTCTCTCCCGTGATGCTTTTGAAGAGCTCTCCGCAATAGCTGACATTGATGTGATACTGCGCAGCAAGGTCGCCCAGCGCCAGCGGTTCCGTCAGATGTGCGTTTACATATTGCAGCAGTTCGGAAAACTGCACATTGGCGCTTCCGACCGATTCTTTCGCACTCTCCTGCTCTATCTCGTGCTGTTGTCTTCCTTTTTCATCCAGATGTGCCCGAATTCGCACCAAAAGCTCCCGCGCCGCCTGTTCCTCCATGGGTTTCAGGCAGTAATCAAACACACCGAGGCGCAGCGCTTCTGCCGCATAATTGAATTCGGCATATCCGCTCAAAATGATAAAGACGGTGTCCGGCAGATCCTTTTTAATGAGATGAATCAAATCCAGCCCCGTCATGGCAGGCATACGAATATCCACAAAAACAACGTCTGGCCGTCCCTGGCGGATTTCCTCCAGTGCCTTGACGGCACTGGTACTTTCTCCGATCACGTCAAAACCCAGCTCTTCAAACGGGCAGGTGTATCTCACATCTTTCAGCGACCAGCGTTCATCATCCACCAGAAATACCTTGTATTCCATCTGTCTCTCCCCTATTTGATGTTATGTTTTTGTTATACCACAAGATTCCTTCATCGTAAATCCCTTTCTTAAAAACGAATCCTTTTCCCATCTACTTGTATTGCAATGTGAATAACATCCATGAAACTCATCACTTTTTACTTATTACCCGTGAAAAGTACAAATTCATCCAGGTTTTCTCCATTGTCCGTCTTCTTTATTTTTGTTACGATACAGTTAGCACAACGGAGGTGGTCAGATGCGTACCCGCTCAATTTCTGCTGCAAGCGCTCTCCACGCCCGCCCGGGGCAAAAGCGCAAAACACTGCTCAAACGAATCTGGATGAAAAAATGGTGTTATCTCATCATCCTGCCGGGCATGGTTTATTTTCTGCTTTTCAAATATGTTCCCATGTACGGCATACAGCTTGCCTTCAAGGAATTCGACATGGTCGCAGGCATTTCAGCCAGTCCATGGGTGGGATGGTCCAACTTTGAGCTGCTGTTTCGCGACCGCGAATTCTTCCTGGCGCTGAAGAACACGCTGATCATATCCTATATGCAGCTGCTGCTCTTTTTCCCTTTCCCGGTAATCCTGGCCATTCTGCTCAACGAAGTCAAGATTCAGCGTTTCAAAAAGAGTGTGCAGACCATTCTCACCTTCCCTCACTTCCTTTCCTGGGTCATCGTGGCAGGCATCATGATGAACATTCTGGCCAACAACGGTGCGGTCAACAACCTGTTGGCGGCCATGGGAATGGAAAAGTATCAGTTCATGACGGACAAAGGGCTTTTCCGCTACATCCTGATCTTCTCACTAACCTGGAAGGAATCGGGTTGGAGCACCATCCTCTACATCGCAGCCATCACGGGCATCGATCCCGCGCTTTACGAAGCGGCGACCATCGACGGCGCGAACCGCTGGCACCGCATCATCCACATCACCTGGCCGGGAATCCTCCCCGTGGTCATCATCACGCTGATCCTTCGCGTCGGCCACATGATGGACGCCGGTTTTGACCAGATCATGAACATGTATAACTCCACCGTGCTCGACGTTGGCGATATTCTGGACACCTACATTTACCGCATCACGTTCCAACGTACACCGAACTTCGGCTTTAGTACTGCGGTCGGCCTGTTCAAGGGATTGACCAACTGCATCCTTTTGCTGAGCGTCAACGTCGTCTGCAAAAAGATCAGCGGCACCGGCATACTGTAAGGAGGCGAGAACATGACGACCAAAGCGCTTTCATCCGCTCATCCCCATCACCGGAGCAAGCTGAACCGATTGAATGCATTCGACTATATTCTCATCGTTTTCCTCACGGTATTTGCTCTGCTGATTCTCTATCCTTTTTATAATTCCGTCTGCGTCTCCCTCGTCTCTCAGGCAGACTACATCAAAACCCGCTTCATGCTCTACCCGAGGAACATCACATTTGAATCCTATTTCGTGGTTTTCAAAAACGGTTCGATCTTCGACGGCATGAAGGTCACGCTCATCATCACGCTGGTCGGCGTGCTGTACAACATGCTGCTGACCGTATCGCTTGCCTACGGTTTTTCCAAGGAATTCCCCGGCAAAAAGCTGTTCATGATGATGATCGTCTTTACAATGTATTTCTCCGGCGGACTGATTCCGTTCTATCTGCTGATCAAAGATCTGAAGCTGGTAGACAACATCTTCTCGATGATCCTGCCCTCCGGCGTATCCATCATGTATATGACGGTTATTCGGCAGAACTTTGAATCGCTTCCCGCCGAGTTGGAAGAATCTGCCCGCATCGACGGTGCAAACGACCTGACGATTCTTTTCCGCATTCTGCTGCCGCTCTCGGTGCCGATTCTAGTCACATTCGCGCTCTACTACGGTGTGGAGCGCTGGAACGAGTGGTACAACGGCATGCTGTTTATCCGCAGCTTTGAAAAGCGGCCATTGCAGCTGGTGCTGCGCGGCATCATCCAAACCACTGGCCAGGCCATGGTCACCAATGAACTGGAGCAATACAATATCACGCCCTTCTCTGAGGGTATCAAAATGGCCTGCGTTGTCGTAACGATGACACCGATCATTCTGGTTTATCCCTTCATTCAGAAATACTTCGTCTCCGGCATGACGGTTGGCGCCGTCAAGGGCTAATACAAAAGCAAAAAAGTACTGCGTGTACTGAAAAATAAGGAGGAACACCCATGAAAAAGCGACTTCTGTCCCTCACAGTGGCTTTGCTTCTCGCTCTCACCTGCACAGCTTGCACAGGGAAAGTGCCCGAGGCTACAGCGGCTCTCTCGCAAACGCAGGAAGTGTCTGGCGAGTCCCCCTCTGCCGAAGAAAGCGCCGCTCCCGCAGACGATAACCAGTTTGCGGAACACATCACCTTTACCATGAACACAACCTCCAATCCCCCGACCGAAAACGATGCTCTTTGGAAGTATTACACGGAAAAGTTCAACTTCGACGTCAACTGGATTCCGCTGCAATACTCCGAGCGCTTTGACAAACTGCGTATCTGGATTGCGACGGACGATCTGCCTGACGTGGTCTGGATCGGACTAAACGACGTCATTTACACCGAATACATCACCTGGATGAACACGGGATTGTTTGCGGAAATTCCCTCGCTGGATGCTTATCCCAACATCAAGGCGATGTATGACCAGGAAGCGATGCTGGGCGACGAGCTCTGCACCTTCGACGGTAAGCTGATGTCTCTGCCCGCGATGCGCGACTCCGCTTCCTACGACTTTATGATCGACATGGGCTTCGGCTACCGCGCAGACTGGGCGGAAAAGCTCGGTATGCGCAATGAGGACGATATCTACACCTGGGATGAGTTCATGAACTTGATGCAGGCCTTCATCGAAAAGGATCCCGGCGGAAACGGCGCGGGTAACACCTATGGCCTGGCCACCCGAATGGGCTACTTCCCCGACATTTTGGGCATCTGGCAAACCAACCCCACGCCCTGGACGTTTGAGGAACCCGGCTACATCGAAATGGATGGCAAATACGTCTGGTATCCCTCGACCGACGACTACATCAATGGTCTCAAGATCGTCAAGGATCTCTACGACCGCGGCATCATCTGGCCCGACAACGTCATTGACTCCAGCGAAACCCTCTACCGCGAGCTCTACTACGCCGGTCAGATGGGCGCGATAGGGCAGAACAACTCCCTGTCCTGGGTTTCCACGGTTCGTGACGAAGTTATGAAGGTTGATCCTACGCTGGACCGCGACAAGGTTTACGTCATCGCCAAGGTCGGCAAGCCCGGCCAGGACGGTCACTTCTATCAGCACGCAGTGGCGAGCTACTGGTCCTGCGTCGCGTTCTCTCAGCGAGCGACCGATGCGCAGAAGGCGCGCTTCCTGGCCACCCAGGATTGGAACTTGACGACCGAAGGCAAGAACCTGGCGCTCTACGGCTTGGAAGGCACGGACTTCACTGTGGGTTCCGACGGCACCATCACCCTGAATTGGGAAAAGAACGACAGCGATACTTATGTAGATCCCTACAACTTCCGTGAGTACTACTCCCGCCTGAGCGTTAACGATAACGCCGCCAACTTCACCAACGTCTCCAAAAACCCGCAGGACGTGCAGGATGTAAAAGCGGCCATGGATTGGAGCAAGGCGACCATCGCGGATGAGATCAAGGTTCTGGACTACGTGCAGACCTACACCACGACCCCAAACAAGGACAAGCTCGGCACCTTCACCGCGCAGACCAAGGCCAAGGCCATTGACCTGATCGCCAACTCCACTTACGACAATATCGAAGCGGAATGGCGCGCATGGATCGCAGAAATGATGCCGCAGGTGCAGCCTGTCCTAGACGACCTGAACGCATACGATTACATCCCGACCGATCCCAAGGAAATGATGGATTGGGTACGCGCCGGTGGCTTGACTTCCAAATAGAACAGACAAAGGCGTATCCTCCTATTCAGCGAACGAAGCCCTGCGATTTCTCGCAGGGCTTCGTTATTGGCACAAAAAAGGAGAGCAGAGTCTATTCTCCGCTCTCCTGCTATTTTGTTGTTCCGGTCAGATACGCGCTTTCAGGAAATCCACCGCCATGGCGATATCCTTGGCAGGATCTGCGCCGACTTCGCGCTCGATGGTCAGGTAGCCGTCGTAGCCGATTTCGCGCAGCGCCTTGAGGTAGTTGTCCCAATCGACGCCGCCCTCGCCCAGCGGGAGCTCCGTGAAGCAATCTTCCATGCGCAGGTCGGTGATGCCGCCGTCCGCAAAGAAATCATAGATGATTTCGGGATCGTGGTACTTGACCATGCGGCCGTCCTTGGCATGGGTGTGGACGATGTAAGGCGCAAGGGTGTGCACCGCTTTGACGGGATCGTCGCCCGAAACCATGAGCAGGTTGGCAGGGTCGAGGTTGACGCACATACTCTTGCAGCCGAGGCTGTCCAGGAAGCTGCGCAGCGTCACGGCAAGCTCAGGGCCGGTCTCGATCGCAAAGCGGCAGCCGACCTTATCGCCGTATTCACCCATCTGGCGGCAGGCCTTCTGCATCACCGCATAGCGGGGATGCGCGGGATCGGTCGGGACGACGCCGATGTGCGTGGTGACGACATGGCAGTCCAAATCGAGCGCCAGATCCATGATGCGGCAGGAACGATCCACCTTGTAGGCGTTATCCTCTTCGCGGGTAAACGCATGGCCGCCCATATCACCGCAAAGAGCCGCAACTTCCAAGCCCAGATCGCTGATGTAGTTCTTCAAATCGCGGCGCTGCTGCGCGTTGAGGTTCTCCGGAGCCATTTCACCGGAAACCGCGTAAATCTGCACGCCCTGCGCGCCGACCTCCGCCGCCTTCTTCAACCCGTCATGCAGATTCAGACGGAAAGAGTCCGAAATCACGCCGATTTTCATCAGAAGGATACCTCCTTGCCCAGCTCCGCAGAATCATAAAGCCCCTGCATCATCTGCGCGGTAATCAGGTTGTTGTCCACATAGGAGCGGATGTGTTCGCCGGAGTTGACGCACTCGACAAAAGCCTTGAGCTCCTCATAGAACATATCATCGAACATGTTGTCCACCTTGATTTCCGGCGTCTCCTGCCAAAGCTTGCCGTCTTTGGTGCCGAAGAAGATGAATCCGCCGCCGTAGGTCAGCTTGATGCCGCCCTTATCGCCGATGAACTCGATGAAGGTCGAAGCCGGATCGTTGATGTTCTCCGCCCAAGAACCATTGAGCGAGATGGTCGCCTTATCGGTGCGGATAAAGCCGGTCACATACTCCTCCACGTCATAGGTTCCGTTGTAATCCGGGGGACCTGCCCACATGTTTTCGTAGACGTATTCACGCATATTGGTGGCCAGTTTGGAATAACACGCACCGGAAACCGTGCGGCATTCCTTGATGCCCAGCACATAGTTGATCAAATCGAGGTAGTGCACGCCCCAATCGATCAGCACGCCGCCGCCGGCGAGTTCCTTCGTGGTGAAGGGGCCGCCCAGGCCGGGGATGGAGCGATGCGCGCGGAAGGAGCAATAGACATGATAGACCTCGCCCAGCTTGCCTGCATCGACATAGTCCTTGACCATGTTGACCGCCTTGTTGAAACGGTTGACCACGCCGATGTTCAGGATTCGGCCGGTCTCATGGGCGGCATCCGCCATTTCCTTGGCCAGCGCATAGGTCTTGGCGGCAGGCTTTTCGCACAGCACGTCCTTGCCCGCGCGCAGGCAGTCGATGGAGATAGGATTGTGCAGATAGTTGGGAACGCAGACCGACACCGCCTGAACGGTGGGATCCTTCAGCATCTCGTGGTAATCAGTAATGGCCTTGGTGTTCTCGGTGCCGAACTTTTCCTTGAGCGCCTGTGCGCGCTCGGGGATGATGTCCACGCAATACGCGATTTCGACATCCGGATTCTTCTGGTAGGACGGCGCGTGCGCCGCATTTGCAATGGTACCACAGCCAATGATGGCTACACGGGTCTTTGCCATATTCTCTTCCTCCCTGGAAGTATATATTTCAGAAACCTCTACCATTATATACTTAAAATAACATTTTGTAAACAGACTGTTATCTGCTTAAAGCGGACGGTTCTTGCCCAGGATCTCCGGCTTGTGGATCATGCTGTCCTCCTCGGTGATGGGGCGGATGACGCGGCAGGGATTCCCTGCCGCAAAACTCATGGGCGGGATGTCCTTGGTCACGACGCTGCCCGCGCCGATGACGCAGCCGTCGCCGATGGTTACGCCGCCGCAGATCACGACGTTCGCGCCCAGCCAAACGTTGTTGCCGATGGTCACAGGGCGCGCATAGCACAGGCGGATGGGATTGCCGTTTTCATCGCGCATCTGCTGGCGCTCGTCGGGCAGCATGGGATGCACGGGCGTGACGATGCTCACGTTCGGACCGAAATCGCAATGATTGCCGATGGTCACTTTTGCATCGTCCTGAACGGTGAAGTTATAGTTGCAGAACAGCGCATCGCCGATGGACGTATGCGTGCCGTAGTGGAAAAAGATCGGACCCTGAAAAAAGCAGCCCTTGCCCATTTTGCCGACGAGCTGAGAGAGGATTTCCGCGCGGTCCGCAGCCTGATCTTCCGCCAGCTGGCTGTAACGCTGGCTCAGCTTGTGCGCGCGCAGCTTAATCGCCTTGAGCGCAGGATCACCGGGGCAGAACAGCTGCCCCGCAAAGATTTTTTCTTCTTCGGTCATAGGTTTTTACCCCCTGTGTGTTTTCCTTTTACTTTCCTTTATATCCAAACAGCTTGCCGATGGACGTCGTCACCGATTCCAGCGCCTGAATGCTCTCATTAAGGCCTTCGATGTCAAGGCCGGCGATGGCTTTGAGCGAGGTTTCAATGTCCTGCGAGCTGTTGCGGATCATGGTGTTTCCCTGGTCGATCAGAACGGTGCCGTCCTGCACCATGTCGTCAATCGCGGCCAGCGTTTTTTTCAGGTCGAGCTCGTTGACCGTATTGGTCAGATTGGTCACGGCATAGGACGCGTTGTTGGTCAGCAGCTGCACATCGTGCATGGTCGCGCTGATGCTACCGATCATGGACAGCGCGGCAACGGCGACGATCACCGCCAGCACCGTGCGGATGCGCTGATGCAGAAGGCTCTTCTTGGCGCACTTTTCCTGAATTATCGCGCTGGACAGCAGCTGCTGCGCCGTGCTTTCGCTCACCGTCTCTTCGCTTTTTTCAGGGACGGATACAGCGGGTTCGGCGCTTGCCGGTGCAGGCTGCGTTTTGAGTTCCGTTTCGTTCACAAACTTTCCTCCTCATTCTGCCGCAGCAGATTTTTCCTTTTCATACTCAGCGATGAGCAAATCTACCATGCGACCGTAGGATTGGACGCCGTCCGTTTGGTTATTGGCCTTGAGATAAGCGTCGTTGACCTTATTATGGATTTCCGCCGCCTCTCCCTTATACGGCTCCCAGCTCTTCCGGTAGGCGGTAAGATCGGCGCGCACGCCCTCGGAATAGGTCGCATAGATTTCACTATACATTTCCATATTCTGCTTAGCCAGCGCATTGCCCGCGTAGATCAGCGCCAACATCGTGCCGGAATAGCGGACGTAAACCTTCTCGCTTTCCATGCACACCTGATAGGCGATAAAATTCGCTTCATCCTCCCGCGCAAAGCCGCGCAGGTGCGCTGCCTCGTGCGCAGCGGTCGCAGCAAGAAGCACATCCCCTTCGTGCGCATTGACGTGCGCTTCGACCGTAAAGGGAGAGAAAATTCCCGCAATATTCAGATACGCCAGCGGCGTGGAAAGGATGGCGATCTTCGGCGCGCCGTAACGCCCGGCCAGCCAGGGATATTTCTCCCCGGCGCGAAGATAGGCCTCTTTAACCAAACGCATCACTTGGCGCTGCGTGCCGGGCAGCGCAATCGCTTCATCGCCCGTATCCAGCTCCGCACGGAGATCGTTGGCCTTCTGCGCCAGCGATACGACCAAGGCTTTTACTTTTTCTATTTCGACAGGCTTTGTCTCCAGTCCTGCCGTCTGCGCATAGGTTTGGCGGGAATAATTCAGCGCCCATCCGCCGGAAAACAGAGAATACAGAATCAGCGCCAGCGTCAGCCAGCCGGAAGCAAAGCGCTGCCAGCCGATTTTATGCCGCACCCAGCGGACGATGGAAATCACCAGCAGCAGCGGAATGCCGACCAGCAGTCCAAGTTCTGTCAGAGATACAGGAATCAGCCCCGTAACGCCGGAAACCATCTGCGCCCAAAGCTTATAAATCCCTCTGGAATAGATTTTTTCTACCAGCGCCTCATGTCCCGGCGCAATCTGTGTCAAAATAAAGAAAACAAGAGCAAAGGCAAAAGCGACGGCCGTCCTAATCCAGGGATTCTTTTTCTTCATTGAGGTTTCATCCTCCAAATTTGATCTCTATCAGCAAAACATGCTGCCCATACAGCTTTATTTTAGCACATTTATGTTAAAAAAGAGTGAATTCACACATTTTTCAGACTTTTTCATCAAAAAGTAATGGAAATTCCCGAAGGAGTTGTCTATAATGAGTATTGTAAATTTGATTCTGTGAGGTTGAGCGTTATGACCAAGGAATACCTTTCTGACGATTGGAAAGCTTCCATGCAGCTTTCCTTCGACTTCAACCACATGATGGCGGACTTCGCTGCCGATGCGCGCGCAGCGGTGCGCTCCGATCTGCGCAAGGCCGCCCACAACCTGGAGGGCAAGGATCTGGAAAAGGTCCAGGAAGCCGTCGCCGTGCTTTCCGATCCTCCCGGACGCCTGCTGAAGAAAAACTTTGTCGAGCCCCGCGAGCTGAAGGCGCTGTCCGGCCGTTTGGTCAAGGCGCAGCACGCCGTGCAGGAGTCCCGCGGCAGCATCGAAAAGATGATGATGTGGACTGAGCTCCCCTACAATCAGGCTGAAGTGGTGGCCGATATCAACGAAACCGCCGCTGCGATCCGCGAAAAGTTCGACGCTTTTGTCGTGCTGGGCATCGGCGGCAGCGCCCTCGGCCCCGCCATGGTGCAGCAGGCCATGAACAACCTGCGCCACAACGAGCTGCCCGCCGCCAAGCGCGGCTGCCCGAAGATCTACGTTGAGGACAACGTCGATCCCGAGCGCATGGTTTCCCTGCTGAACCTGCTGGATCTGGACAAGACCTGCTTCAACGTCATCTCCAAGTCCGGCAACACCTCCGAGACCATGAGCCAGTACCTGATCGTGTCCGACCTGCTCAAGCAGCGCTACGGCAAGAACTACGGCGAGCACATGATCCTGACCACTGACGCGGCGAAGGGCAATCTGCACAAGATCGGCGTGGCGGACGGCCTTAAGATGTTCGTCGTGCCTGACGGCGTGGGCGGACGCTTCTCCGAGATGTGCCCCGTGGGTCTGCTGGCTGCGGCGGTTGCGGGCATTGACATCGAAGAGATGCTGGCCGGTGCGGCGGCGATGGACGCGCGCTGCCAGAGCGATGATTATCTGAAGAACCCGGCGCTGTTTGCGGCAGGCGCGATGATTTGCGCAATGGAAAAGGGCCTGAACATCCATGTGATGATGCCCTATGCCGACAGCCTGAAATACATGGCAGACTGGTATGCACAGCTCTGGGCGGAATCCCTGGGCAAGAACGTGCATCGTGACGGCACGCCCTGCGCTGCCGGCCAGACCCCGGTCAAGTCCTTGGGCGTCACCGATCAGCACAGCCAGGTGCAGCTTTACACCGAAGGTCCGGATGATAAGGTCATCACCTTCCTGCGCGTGGCCGATTTCCGCAGCAAGATCACCATCCCGGTGGGCTGCGAGGAGTTCCCGGACGTCTCCTTCCTGTGCGGCAAGACCCTCAACGAGCTGCTGGACGCTGAACTGCACGCGACGGAATATGCACTGCTGAAGGCTGCCAAGCCCTCCTGGATGATCACGCTGCCGGAAGTCAACGCCTACACGCTGGGCCAGCTGATGTACTTCTTCGAGATGCAGACGGCTTATGCCGGCGAGCTGCTGGATGTGGATGCGTTCAACCAGCCCGGTGTCGAAGAGGGCAAGAACGCGGCTTACGCGCTGCTCGGCCGCAAGGGCTACGAGACCAAGGCCATCGAGCTGGACGCTCGTCCCGAATCCGACACCCGTTACGTTCTGTAATCCCATGCAGGGACGGAAAAGGCGGTTTTTGAAAGATTCCGCCTTTTCCTTTGTCCCGCAATGTGGTATAATACTTTCAGAAAGTTTATAAGGAGGCTATTTCCATGGGACTGGTATCTGCAAAGGAAATGCTGACCAAGGCGGTTGAAGGCGGCTATGCCGTCGGCCATTTCAACATCAACAACCTGGAATGGACCAAGGCGATCCTGACGACCGCTCAGGAGCTGAACTCCCCCGTGATTCTGGGTGTGAGCGAAGGCGCTGCCAAGTATATGTGCGGCTACACCACCGTTGCGGCGATGGTCAAGGCCATGATTGAGGAGCTGAACATCACGGTTCCCGTTGCGCTGCATCTGGATCATGGCACCTATGAGGGCGCCAAGAAGGCCATTGCGGCCGGTTTCTCCTCCATTCAGTTCGACGGTGGCCATGCCCCCATCGAAGAGAACCTGGCCAAGACGGCTGAGTTCGTGAAGATTTGCAACGAGAAGGGTCTCTCCCTTGAAGCGGAAGTCGGCTCCATCGGCGGCGAAGAAGACGGCGTCATCGGCGCCGGCGAGCTGGCCGATCCTCAGCAGTGCAAGACCATTGCCGACCTCGGCATCACCATGCTGGCTGCCGGCATCGGCAACATCCACGGCAAATATCCCGCCAACTGGAAGGGCCTGAACTTTGAGGTTCTTTCCGCGATCCACGAAGCCTGCTCCGGCAAGCCCCTGGTTCTGCACGGCGGCACCGGCATCCCTGCCGAGATGGTTCGCAAGGCGATCTCCCTGGGCGTTGCCAAGGTCAATGTCAACACCGAGTGCCAGCTAGCTTTCGCCGCGGCGACCCGCAAGTACATCGAAGAGGGCAAGGACGAGCAGGGCAAGGGCTATGACCCCCGCAAGCTGCTGGCTCCCGGCTACCAGGCCATCAAGGACACCGTCAAGGAAAAGATGGAGCTCTTCGGTTCCATCGGCAAGGCCTGATCCCTCCTGCAACAAGCAAAAAGGCTTTGAGCTGATATAATCAGACACAGCTAAAGCAAGAAAACACCGAGATAAGTCTTTTTCAGACTTGTCCCGGTGTTTTTATACTTTTGATTACTCAAATACAATTGTCGAAACCGAGTCCGGCAGAGACTCGATATAATACCAGTTGCCATTCCTTTCAGCCTGAAGCTGCAGCTTCACCGCTCCGGAGTTCGAAATAGTCAGCACATAGGCGCCGTCCGGATTCTGCGCCGCAAGCAGCTCAACCGATTGGGCCATGTTGGGAAAACTAAACATACCGGCATGCTCTTGCTGCCTGTGCGCATCGAATATTTGAGCGCCGGGCTTTATGAATTTTGAAAAATGCGAAAAGGCGCGGTATTGTCCGCTGTAGGAAAGCTCTCCCGTTTGACTGTTCAGCGTTGCAAGACCGCCGCAGAAAAAAGGACCGATATTGGGTCCGCCGACCTCATCCAACAGCAGATTCCATCCGGTAAAGGTACGACAGCCGTGCTTCAGCGCCTTTGAAATCATGACGCCCCATTTGCACCAGTCCGTCGCGTAATTGTCGTAAAGTCTCGGTCCGCCCTCGGTGAAATGGTATTCGAGACTGGGATATTTTTCTCTAACAAAATCAATATCTTCCGCCGCTCCGCTGTAATAATGGAACGCAACGCCGTCGCATTCTTTCACCAATTCTTTGTATTCCTCAAGCTGCCACAAAACCTTTGGCCACGAGCTGAAGTTGTGATCATGCATATACACTTTGGTGTTTCTGCCTGCTTTTTTCAGTTTCTGCTTCAAGGCGAGGATGAATTGGGCCTCGATGTCCGGATGCCAGAAACACGCCGGCATCTTGCCCTCCTGTGTAGTTTCCGGCTCGTTCTGCGCCGTAAGCGCGGCGACAGGTATACCGCGCTTTTGATATTCTTCTATAAACCGCATCAGATAATCGGCATAGCAGTCGATAAACTGCTCGCGCATGCAGCCGCCACACATGGAGCCGCCGGTTTTCATCCAGCCGGGTGGACTCCACGGAGAGGCAAATACGAACAGATCGGGACGCACATGCAAAACTTCCCTGATCATCGGAACGATATATTCCTCATCGCGTTCGACCGAGAAGTGCGCAAGCGATACATCGCCCGGTGTATCGTCGTAGGAGTAAAGCTCAGCGGAATAATCACTCGAAGCGACTGACAGCCTCGCGACAGAAATTCCCAAGCCATCGTCACTGTAAATATCCTTTAAGAACTCCGCCCGCTTTTGCTCATCCATAAGCGAAAGGTTATAACAGGAGGAACCGGTAACCGCCACGCCGAAGCCTCGGAAATCGGTATTGACCGGATTCTCGGATACCATAACCGTCTCCGCTCCGCCCATTTTTCCGCCTATGGGCTTCAAAACATACGGCCTCAAGTTGAAATTCTTCGCGGTCTGATACTGCGTTACCTTCATGAATCACACCTCATTCACATTTTTCTTCATAGTAAATCGCTCGATAGGTTCCCCCATTCTCAAGCATTTCGCCGTTGCAGAATTTCTTTTTATCTTTGGCAGGGCATTTGCGGATTGCCCTCCGCGCCCGGCACGGTGCGCTCGCCGCGAATCCAATCTTCGCTCACGATCACATGCTTGATGTTTTTGCGTTTTCCCCAGCTGTACGCCACATGAATCTCACCGCTGCGCGACTGCATGAGGATGGGGTATTCATAGCTGCGGTTGTTGACATCGTTCCACGGACCGACAAAGCCCTCGCCGTTTTCCACAATGCGCCGCCACGGCCAGGTCATGCCGCCGTCCTCGGAAATGGCCAGCGTCACCGGGCAGCGCTGCTCCGGCCAGACCGTGCGTCCCACTTCCTCATTGAAGGCCACATCGTTATAGGCCAGCGCAATCGCGCCGGATTGCAGCTTGATTGCCGAGATGGAAGCGTTGTTGTTCCTCAACTCCGTGCGCATAGGAACGCTCCAGGTATCGCCATTGTCTTCCGAAACCGAGCGGTAAATGCGGTCGGCAAAGCGGCTGCGCATCAGCGCGACCAGTTTTCCGCCGCCCAGCTCGATCACGTTGGCATGGACGCGTCCGGCACTGTCCGGCATTTCTACCTTGCGCCAGCTCTTGCCCTCATCGTCGCTGATGCGGAAAATCGTCCAATCGCTTGCGGTGCAGGCCTTGCCTGCCGGGCAGATCCAGTTCCCGAAGATCCACCGACCGTTGGACAAAATCTGTATGGTCTGACGGCAGAAGCTGCCCTTCTCGTCAAACAGCACTTCTGTTTTTCCCCAGGTTCTTCCCTGATCGGTGGTTTTTTTGCAGCGAATCTCCGCCGTGTCCTGCAAGCTGACGTGCGCAGGGGTATCTGCCGTGCGGGCAACCTGCGCCGTATATACCGCCCAAATTTCTCCGTTCGGATGCTGAAACAGACTGGGATTCTGCTCCGAGCGCGTTGGGTCATCGGAAATCTTAACCGGACTGCTCCATTGGCTCTCCCCTGCCTTCAGGCGGCTGCCGACGATGGAAATATCAGCGTTTCCCTCGCTGCTGCCCGCGAACCAAACGCAGAGCAGGTCGCCGTTTTCCAATTCCAGCAAATCCGCCGCATGGCAGCTGCGGTATGGCGCATTGGGAATCAGCGCTTCCATAGTGTCCAACAGCGCGTGATGGTAAAGTCTCCCATCATCCGTGAGCTGTGGAATTTCAATCAGATTTCGAGTCATAAAAAACGTCACTCCTTTTTTTCTGCCGCATTTCCTTTATCAAGGATAACGGATGCAGCGGTTTTTTTCAAGGAGGACGTTTTTTCTACTACTTTTTATTCTTCCAGCGCATCATAATGCCACGCATCGACAGGTTCCAACCATTCGGCAGAGGTTTCTTCACCGGGGCATTCCATCGCCAGATGGCTGAACCAGCTGTTCGCCTTCGCGCCGTGCCCATGCTTGACGTTGGCAGGAATCGTCGCCACGTCTCGTGGCTTCAGGCTGCGGGCAGGCTTGTCTCTCTTCCTGATACCAGCCCTCATCGTCTATGCAGATGAGCAGCTGACCGCCGCCGTCCTTTGCGCGATGGATGTGCCGGTTGTTGCGGAAGCCGGACTCAAAGGTTACGTTGGCAACAAAGACCGTCTTTTCAGGCTCGGTCAAGGGGTTGAGAGAGCTCTTGACGGTGAAGAACCTGGCATAGGCATCGTTGGCGCCCAGGCGCTGGGCCAACCGGCGCAGAACGCGATGTGAGTCAGGATCTCTGCCATTTCCGTGCGGATAACGCCGTTCTTGTGCGCCGTCGTCAAGTGACAGGTCGCAGTTTGCTTAACCATGTTTCAGCAGCTTTGTTTTCTATCAGCATAGCGCGCCGCATTCTTTATATACAATATCTGTTTCATGCACATCGGGCATTTCACGGAGCCTTCTGCACCTCAAAGGACAGGTTCCCCTTTGCGTGTTTCCCCTGTACGTTCACGGTATAAATGCCCGGCGGCGCTTCCAGTATAAACTCGCCCGAATCTGCATCATGAGCCGTGTAGATCTTCTCCCCGTCCTCCCCTGCAACGGAGAGATCCAGGCGGCCGTTTTCCTTTTCGATGTGAACGAGGATGGAATCGCCTTCGTCTAGAACCAGTTCCGCACTTCTCTCCCCATTGAGCGGGTTGCAGGAAAGTGTGAAGTGGTTTTCGTCGCCCTCCTGTTCGCAACGGGAGGCACAGGCTGTGCAAAACAGTAACACGATCATCAAGATCCACAGGCAGCAAAATTTTCTCTTATAGTGTGGCAAAGACGGCACCGCCCTTTCTGCGCAGCCAGACATACAGCCCAGCGCTGAACGCAAGCGTGATCAGCGTAAACAGCATTAGATAGCCTACCGCCCCCAACTGCCAGCCGAACAGAAAATAGAGCGCACACATCGCCGCCGCATAGAACCAGCCGCCCAGCAGCATAAGCATCACATTGACGCCCTGCTTGATCGGCACGATCTCATTGGTCCAATGGAGATTGGGCATCTTCAATCCCAGGAACAATCCCGCCAGAGCGGCAAGCAGCACAAACGCTTCCGCTGCGATGAGAATCATCAGCATCTCTGCCGCCGGAATCGCACCCAGCAGCGCGATGCACAGTGCGCAGAGCAGCACCGGGATGGCTGTCAGCAGCAGCTGCAAGTGCAGCTTGGCGCGCAGCGGCTGCCAGGGCTCCATGGGCAGGGACTGCATCAGCCAGAGGCTTTTGCCCTCCAGCGAGACCGACGGCGTGTCCATATTGTTCATCGTCGCAATCAGGCAGATTGCCGTGCACAGCAGCACCGTCGTGCAGCCGTCCTTTGCTCCGAAGAAGGCATTCATCGTGCCCAACCATTCGTTTCCGCGAACGAGGAGCAGTACGCCGCACACCGGCAGAAACAGCACGCCCATGCCGCAGTTGAGCATATAGCTGGGACTGGATAGGAAGTGCCGCAGCTCACGTTGAAGGAGTGCAGCCGGAACGCTTCTGACCTGCGCCTTGTCCGCGCGATAAACCTTGCGGGACATTCGCCCGTTGGAGGTTGCGATGCGCAGGAAGCTGCGCGAAATGCCCCGCCAGACCAGCACAAACATTGCTGCGACCACCGCCGTCACGACCAGTATCGAAGCCCAGTCCCCCGCGCCAACGCTGCCAAAGGCATAAAGCGGGTAGGCCTTATTTTTGATCTGCGCGCCATAAACCGCGGCATTTTCCACCAGATCGGATATCCAGCTCTGCGCCTTGAAATAGACGAAATAATACACCGCAAAGAACAGCAGTGAAACCAGAACCGTGATCACGCTCTTGTTTTTCAGCTTCAGGCTGATTTTTGCCACCGCCCACCCCAGCAGGCAGGAGAGAATCATCACGATCAGGGACACGAGCAGTACCAGCAGCACAGAGCCTACGATTTTGCCTACGCTAAACGGCGCAAAGATCCAGTAGATGATCACTGCGGGGACGATGACCACGGCAGAATACATTAATCCCATCAGGTACACGCTGAGTAGGCGCGAAGCCATGATGCAGCGCACCGGAATGGGCATGGCCAGCAAAAGATCGTTATCCTTCGCCAGATACAGGCTGGAATAGGTGTTGAACACGCTGCCGAAGGCGCCGATGAACACCGCCATCAGCCCCATCAGTGCAAAATAGAGCCAATCCATTCCCGCCTGCAAAAACGGCCCGCAAATGCCGACGGCGATGAAGGAAAACATGCCGCCCATCACGCCCACCATCAGCAGGACGTACATCACAATCAGCCCGATGGTCGATCCTTTGGAGCGGCGCCTGTTCTTCTTTGCGTCGTAGAAATAGCTCCGAAAAATCTCTCTCAGCTGCTTTTTCAAGAGGACTTTCAGCATTCTTCTTCGCCCTCCAGTTCCAGAAAGACGTCCTCGAGGGAATCGTCGCCCTTGACTTCCTCCATCGTGCCGAAACGAATCAGTCTGCCCGCTTTAATGATTGCGATTTTATCACAGAGCTTTTCTGCAACCTCCAACACATGGGTCGAGAAGAAAATCGCGCCGCCCTGGTCGCAGATCTCACGCATCATGCCCTTGAGCAGATGCGCCGCCTTGGGGTCCAGACCCACAAACGGTTCGTCCATCACAATCAGCTTGGGCTGATGAATCCATGCGGCGATGATGGCAAGCTTTTGCTTCATGCCATGAGAATAGGCGGCGATGGACTGCGCCAGATCATCCGTCAACTCAAAGCGATCGGCATAGTTGCGAATCCGCTCCTGCCGTTCTTGCACGCTGATGCCGAAGATATCTGCAATGAAATTCAGGAACTGAATGCCGGTCATGTATTCATACAAATCGGGATTATCCGGAATATACGCCAACTGCTTTTTACATGCCAGCGGGTCTTTCTGCATCGACACGCCGCCGACAAAGATTTCTCCTTGATCAAACTGCTGGATGCCGACCACGGATTTGAGCGTTGTGGTCTTTCCCGCCCCGTTGTGCCCGATAAAGCCGTAGATCTCCCCCGGCGCAATGTGCAGGCTGAGGTCATCCACGGCTTTTTTCTCCCCATAGCTCTTGGTTAAATGTTCTATTTTGAGCATGATGTTCTCCTCTTCTCCCTTTTTATTATTCTTTTTTCCGTCACCTCTCTGCGCCAGCAGCATCCATTGCGGCAGCAGGCTGATTCCTCCCGCGGCAAGCGGCAGCGCAACCACACGAATCACCACCAGCCCCGGCTCCAACAAATTCAGTTTATGACGAAATCGCTTCTCATAACAAACGTCGTTCTTCGACTAAATGTTTCTTTCCATAAATAAAATCATTCGTTGCGCATCATCTGTCATGATAGCACGATTTACACCGCCCTGTCAAGCCGATCAGAGTCCGCTTCAGCCGCTTCTTCGCAGAATGAACAAAAAAGAGAAAGGCGCGATTGCCTTTCTCTTTGCAAAATGGTTTTGAGCATGCCTATAAGCCGAGTTCTGTATTGGACGGCCATCTATCTAGGCCCGCGGTTGCCAGCGGGCTCAAGCGATTACCCGGGAGCGCGACGGGCCGCCGCATATGCTCCCCTATCAATCTTGCACCAGGTGGGGTTTACAGAGCGGACAAGTCGCCATGCCGCTGGTGAGCTCTTACCTCGCCTTTCCATCCTTACCTCCCGCTCGCGCGGGGGGCGGTATCTCTCTGTTGCACTTTCCTTGGAGCCTCCACCGGGAGTTACCCGGCACCCTGCCCTATGGAGCCCGGACTTTCCTCAGGCATTGCTGCCTGCGACCGTCTGGCATCCTCACAATCGCCTTTTATTGTAGCACGCCGCCGCGCCCGCGTCAAGAGAAGTGCGCTTTAAAAATCCGATGCGGCGTTCAGCGGGGAAAAATCTCGAAGGGATCGGCGGCGCGCACCGGCTCGGCGAATTCCAGGCGAACGACCGGATACATTTCGTCGAAATCCTGCTCCCTGAAGCCGGAGATCACGATCCGCCCCTGCGCGCGGCAGGCGGTGAGCGGCGCCTTGCTGGACAGCATGCAGGCGGAGACCGGCTCGCCCGCGAGCTTCCACAAAAAGACCTGACCCTCGTACGGCCTGCGGTTCATCAGCAGGTAGGCAAACCGCCCCTTCGTGGAGACCGGGCCGAAGGACGTGCCCTCGAACCATGGCGGAAGCTGGCGCTCGGTGCCGTAGAACGCCTCGCCGTTTGCGCGCATCCACTCGCCCACGCGCCGAAGCAGCGCCTGCTGGTCGTCCGGAATGCGGCCGTCCGAGTCGGGGGAGGCGTTGAGCAGCAGGTTGCAGCCATTGACCGCCGCGCCGCGGATTCGCTCCATGACCTCCCGCAGGCTGATGCACGGATCGCCCGGCCGATAGCCCCAGGCCTCGGCGGTCAGCGAGTCGCAGATTTCCTGCGGCGTTTCCGAGGCGGCCATCACGCCGTAGCCCGTGCGCTCGGGGGTGCCAAAGTCGGCGTGCATGCCGGCGCGCCCGTTGATCAGTATGCCCGGCTGCATCTCGCGCACCAGTCTCTCCAGCCGGTCGGCCTGCCAGGCCTCGCGCGGGTAATCGACCAGGCCGAAATGGGGCGCGTCGCCGCCGTCGAACCAGAGGACGTCGATTTTGCCGTAGTTCGTCAGCAGCTCGCGCAGCTGCGCCTCGTAAACCCGCATGAACTCCGCCCAGCCCTCCGGGTCTTTCTCCGGGCCGCGAAAATAGCCCGGGTACTGCCAGTCCTTGACCGAAAAATACAGGCCGACCTTCAGCCCGTGTCGGCGGCACGCCTCCACATACTCGCGCACGAAGTCGCGCCCGGCCGCGGTTTTTGTGCTGCAGAAGCCGGTCGTCCGCGTGTCGAACAGGCAGAAGCCGTCGTGGTGCTTCGTGGTCATGACCATGTAGCGCATGCCCGCGCTGCAGGCCAGCTGCGCCCACTTGTCCTCGTCGAAATGCCCGGGGCTG
>ERZ827423.377-NODE-377-length-58908-cov-10.072180_pt1 | contig 58908 bp, 62 predicted proteins | sample MGYA00519775_ERZ827423 | MGnify/ENA primary metagenome ERZ827423 (study PRJEB31778, sample SAMEA3449296) | human gut metagenome | biome: human gut; feature: human-associated habitat; material: faeces | place: United Kingdom | collected 2010/2012 ... | reverse complement strand
AGAAATGAAACTACACGATGCAGAATCAGAAGACTGATTCTAACATCGTGTTTTTCCCGCGCCTTTTCATTTCCCTGCTGTGAATAGTAACTGAACGATGCAGATAGCCGCTCCATGTGTTAAAATGATTGCGGTGAGCATAGATGAAAAAGAACAATCCTTTCCCTTATTCTGATGACAATAAGCGTTATCATACGTGGAACCATTACCTGCGTCATCGATTTCATCGCAAGGTGGCGAAGGTGCCGCTGGATGCGGGCTTTACCTGTCCTAACCGCGATGGGACAAAGAGCACTGGCGGCTGTCTGTTCTGCACGCCGCATGGCAGCGGGGACTGTGTCGTCGCTGCGCCATCGCTGATGGAACAGTATGAGCAAGGCCTGCAGACGATGCGCAGAAAATGGCCGGACTGCGCTTCCATCGCGTATTTTCAGGCCTATACCAACACATACGGCCCGCTCTCCAGGATCCGCGAGTGCATCGAGCCATTTCTGCAGAGAGAAGAGGTCAAGGCCATCGCGCTGGCGACACGCGCCGATTGCCTGGATGACGAAAAGGTCGCCTATCTTCAGTCACTGAGCGATCAGCGGGAGATCTGGGTCGAACTGGGCCTGCAAAGCGTGCATGATCAGACGGCCGAGGCGATGAACCGCGCGCATTCCTATGCGGAATTCGAGGACTGTGTCCGGCGGCTGAGCAAGAGCGATCTTCGGATCTGCGTGCATCTGATCGATTCCTTGCCTGGTGAGAGCCAGGAGATGATGATCGAATCTGCCCGGCGCATCGCTCAGCTGCCGATACATGCCGTCAAGATCCACATGCTGCATCTGATGCGCGGCACCCGGCTGGCCCAGCTTCATGAGCAGCATCCGCTGCGCTTGCAGACGATGGAGGAATATGTGGACACCGTCATCCGCCAGCTGGAGGTGCTTCCCGCAGAGATGATCATCCAGCGGCTGACCGGAGACGGGCTCGCTGATGATCTGATCGCGCCGCAGTGGACGAGAAAGAAAGTGTGTGTCCTTAACGAGATCGACAAAGAAATGGCCAGACGGGACACATGGCAGTCGCGAAAATACCGATCGCGCATAGATTAAGACAGGTGATCGGTTGAACAAATTAGCTGTCATGTGCAGGCTGGAGACGCTGGAGCAGAACGAGCGCTGGTTCTTGAACCGGGCGCTGTGTGATGCGCTTCTCCCCTTGCCTATCGTCCTGATCCCGCTCGTCGAGTGCACCAAGGTGCAGGAGATCATCCCGCTGTGCAGCGGCTTGCTGCTGCCAGGAGGAAACGATGCGCTCCCCTGCTATTACGGTGAACAGACGGACGGATTCTCTCAATATTATGACGCGCCCATGGACCTGTGGGAGCTCACCGTGCTGGATGCCTTCGTCAAAGCCAAAAAGCCGGTGCTGGGCATCTGCCGGGGCATGCAGATGATCCAGCTGTATCATGGAGGCGAGCTGGAAGCACAGTTTGATGTCCTGCATCACCAGCAGGACCATCTGCACCCGATCCATCTTTCCGCAGACAGCGCGCTGCGCAGACTGATGCAGGATGGTCAGCTGGTGAACAGCTTCCATCATCAGCGCATCGTCAGGCTGCATCCCTGCCTGCGCGTGGATGCGGTGACAGCGGATGGGAGCATCGAGGCGTTCCATCATGAATCACTGCCTGTCTATGGGGTGCAGTGGCATCCCGAACGGATGCGCAATGACCGCATCCTCCCCTATTTTGTCTCGCTGCTCTCTGCGGCATAATAACGCCCCTTGATCCACTTGATCATCCCCCAGATGAGGATGATCGCGCAGAGCAGGTTGCCATAGACCTGAAAATCGATGAGGTCGGCGGCGCGGCTGATGGAATACCCGATCAGCAAGCTGCGCAGAAAGCGCGATATCCCATCGCTCAGGGTAAATGCCAGGAAGTTCATCCGGGTAAATCCAGCCAGATACGGCAGGATGAAATCCGGGATAGGGGTGATTCCGCCGATGAAGACGGCCAGGATGCCATAGCGCTGCATGAGCCGGCATCCTTTTTCCATCTGCTGCGGGGTGATGAGCGATCGAGCGATCCGTTCAGCGAGACGCCGCGCGAGCAGATAGCCGATCAATCCGCCCACACATGTGCCCGCAGCGCCCTCCAGCGCATAGCGGAGATAGCTTGCCGGCTCTTGTACGCAGAGCGGGATGAGCAGCACTTCAAGCGAAGGCAGCGGCAAGAATGCCTTGAGCATCGCATAAAGCATGAAGCCGATGTCTTTCCAGGCCAGCAGCAGATCCATCCCTCTTCCCTCCTGACACTGTATATGCGGGAGGGCGTTTATTTATACCGGCGCGCGTAGATCAGGGTCAGCGCCAGCGGGATCAGGCAGAAGGCGGCGATGCCATACAGCGTGACATCGTGGCCCAGATGTTCCACCAGCGGCGCGCAGATCAGCGGGGTGAGCAATGCGCTGATGCCGACGAAGACGGCCATGGCGAACATCTGTGCGCTGCCGGCGACGGCTTCCGCGCTCACTTCCTTGATCAAAAACTTGCTGCTCAGCAGGACCATCGGCATCGTGACCAGCTGCAGCGCTGCGCACGCCACGATCCACAGCGGTTCCTGCGCAAAGGCGTACAGCGCGAATTTCACCGCATACATCAGGATGCCGAAGCCCAAGAGCGTCAGCGGCTTCACCTTGGACAGCAGCCATCCGCCCGCTAAGAACAGCGGAAATTCGCAGAACGACTGGATGCTCCATTTCCACCCGACATCCGCTGTGCTTCCGCCGATCTGCAGCAGCTTGTCGACCACCGTATACTGATCCGCGGTGCCTGCCATGTAAATGAGCAGAAAGATCAGCACGAGCAGCAGATAACGGCGGTTGGAAAGCAAGTCCTTGAGATCATCCTTTAAGTTGGAAGACTTCTCTTTTTTTACGTCCTTGCAGCGTCCCAAAAGGACGAGGATGAGCGCAGAAAGGGCGAGAAATGCCCACATGAGGCTGCGGAAAGACATCATCTGGGCGATATATCCGGCGATCGGGCTGCCGGCGGTCAGCCCCAGTGCGCCAGCTGCGCGCAGCCGCCCATAATGATCGGCATCTGCCAACAGCATCCATGTCTCATTCAGCCCGCTCACCACCTTGACGAGGCCGCTGCTCAAGGCGATGCTGAACAGATGATACCAGAACAGCTGATCCTCGCGGATGAGCATGAGGCAAGTCCCTGCCACGAACGAGATATACGCGATCAGAAAGAACCGCTTCATCGAATGATGCCGATCGCACAGATATCCGAAGAGAAACTGCCCGATGATCGCGATGAGCGCATTAGCGGCCAGGATCACGCTTTGCTGCATGAGCGAATAGCCCACCGCCTTCATATACGGGATCATCACAATATTCACCATGGCCAAGGCCGCAAAGACAAGAAAATTACAGATATAGTACAGATGACGCTGTCGTTTGGACATACCATCACTCCCGGCTTATAGTATGGACCGTTTTCTCCCGGATAAAACTATGGTAAAATAAACGGGAGGTGAACATCAGATGGTATATCAGACAGAACATTTTGAGAACCGCGCCGGCGGAAAGGGATGGATCCACATCGAACACTTGCTTCCAGAAGAAGAAAAAGGAATGGTCAAGATGTACGCGCGAGTGACCATCGATCCGCATGCGAGCATCGGCTTTCACCGGCACGAAGGAGACGGCGAAAGCTATTATATCGTCAGCGGAAAGGGCGCATACAACGACAATGGACAGATCTATGAGGTGCATGCTGCAGACAGTACATGGACGCCTTCCGGATCATCACATGGCATCGAGAACATTGCCGATGAGCCCCTCGTCCTGATCGCCTTGGTCATCCGCAAGCCATGACCGATCGTTAACGACAGATCAAAAAAGACCAGCTTTTGTGACTGAACACAAATCAGCTGGTCTTTTTGATCTGAATGATCATATCTTCGCATCTCAGCGGATCACAAAGGCGTCCTGCAGCCGGCACAGCCAGCGTTCATCCGGCATGGCGGCGGCGTGCACCTCTGCCAGCGCTTCTCCGCTGCAAACCGTATCGCCTTTCTTATGCTTCAGGACGATTCCGACGCGCGGATCGATGTGCGCCTGCAGATCCCGGCGGCCTGCGCCAAGCTCCATCGCCAGCGTACCGACAGCCAGCGCATGCACTTGCTGGATCGTGCCGCTCTTGCGGCTGTACAGCGGACAGATGCAGGGGGCCTGTGCAAAGCGTTGCGGCTCATCGATGAAGCGGACATCTCCGCCTTGCGCGCTCACCATTTCACGGAAACGGCGCAGGCCGCTGCCATCGCGGATCGTGCTGCGGATCATCGCTCTGCCGCTTTGCTCATCTGCGGCGATATGTGCCTGCATGAGCATGATCGCGCCTTCTTCCTCACACAGCTCTTGCAGATCCTGCGGACCTTCTCCCCGCAGCGTCATGATCGCTTCTTTCACTTCCAAGATATTGCCGATGGCATTTCCCAGCGGATCGTTCATGTCGCTGAGCACGGTCTGGACATCGCGGCCGAAGTGTCTTCCGATTTCCTTCATGCAGGCGCACAGCTTTTCTGCCTGCGCCCTTTCGCGCATGAACGCACCTTCTCCGTATTTGACATCGAGCAGGATGGCGCCGCAGCCGGCGGCGATCTTCTTGGACATGATGCTGGAAGCGATCAGCGGCAGGCTGTCCACGGTCCCGCTCACATCACGCAGTGCATACAGCATGCCGTCAGCCGGCACCAGTCTGCCGCTTTGGGCGCTGATGGCCAAGCGGATCTCCTTGACCTGCCTGCAGAAGGCGTCAGGATCAAGATCGGTGCGCAGGCCGGGGATCGATTCGAGCTTGTCGATCGTCCCGCCGGTATGGCCCAGACCGCGCCCGCTCATCTTGGCGACTGCCGCACCGCAGGCAGAGACGAGCGGAGCCAGCACGAGCGTCGTCTTGTCCCCGACGCCGCCGCTGGAATGCTTGTCACAAGCAATGCCCTCGATGCTGCTGAGATCCATGGTTTCCCCGCTGCGGATCATCGCGTCGCATAAAGACAAGGTCTCCGGCATCGTCATGCCTTGAAACCACACGGCCATCAGAAAGGCGCTCATTTGATAATCGGGGATATCATGACGCACATAAGCTGCGATCAGCTCGTGGATCTGGGCGTCAGTGAGCGCTTCCCCTCGTTTCTTCTTCTCGATCAGTTTCAGCATATCCATGATGTGCACCGCCTTTCAATGCGTGAATTTCCTCTTCTTCCAGCGGCCGCCATTCGCCGATGGCAAGATCGCCCAGCTGCAGCGGGCCGAATGCATATCGATGCAGCGTGATGACTTCTCTGTTCAGGGCATGCATCATCCGCTTGACCTGGTGGAACTTTCCTTCGCGGATGCCCAGCTGCAGCTCATTTCCTTCATGGCGGCCGATCTGGGCCGGCATGGTGATGAAATCGCCGAGATCGATGCCGCTTTGCAGCTTCTGCAGCGCAGCGTCATCCAGCGGCGCATCCAGCCCGACCGCATACCATTTGCACACATGATGACGCGGAGAGAGCAGCTGATGCGCCAGCTGGCCGTCATTGGTGATCAGCAGCAGCCCGGTGGTGTCCAGATCGAGCCGCCCTACCGTAAATGCGCCCTTGGGCAGATCGGGAAGCAGGTCGAATACGGTCTCATGCCGCCCGTCATCGTTGGCGCAGACCACCCCTTGCGGCTTGTTGAGCATCAGGTAGAAGAACCGCTGGTACCAGACCTGTTCGCCGTTTACGCTGACCTCATCCCTCTCCTCGTCGATCTGTGCGCCATCTTTCAGGATGATCTCCCCATTTACGCGCACGGCTGCGCCGCGGATCAGCTTCTTGACTTCCTTGCGGGTGCCGAAGCCCTGATTGGCCAGAAAGCGGTCAAGCCGCATCATGGTTTCTCCGCTTCAGCAGCTTCTTCAGATCGACATGGAAGATCGACTGCGGGATCTGCAGGATATAGGTCACGATGAGATAAGCAGCCAGGGCGCATACGCCGCTGAGCGCCATCTGCAGCAAGCTGACCATACGGCCCTGATCACAGGCGTCAAAGCCGAACATGTTGAAGAACAAGGAGACGCCATACAGCGCGGCGACGCCGATGAGCATGAAGAAGAACTTCCGCAGCGTATATTTCCATTTCACCTGATAACGCTTTGACAGCTCCCGCATCGCCAGGATCATGAAGGCGCCATAGCCGATCAGATCAGAATAGATCGTGCCCGGATAGCCGAACCACATCAGAAACGGCAGCGTGAACACCAGCTTGCATAAGAAGTTGACGCTGATGAACTTTAATGCCCGATAGCGCAGGCCGACGGCCATGAGCAGCGAAGAGAAGATCGGCGCGATGGTGGAGAGGAACGCCTCGATGGAATACCAACGCAGCACCTGCGCGGAGAGATCGAGCGATTCAGTCGTAAACAGCGTATAATACAGCGGCCTGGCATAGGCGAACAGGCAGAAGGAGATCGGCAGGCCGATATACAGGACGATCTCCACGCATTCACGGATGTTCTTGCGGATGCGGCGGCTGTCGTTCTTCTCCAGCGCTTCGCTCAGATGCGGGATGATGGCAGCCGAGAAGCCAGGCGCGAGGATCATCGGGATGGACATGAGCTTGAGCACGCCGTAATTGATAGCGCCGGTCACGGCGATGATCGTCTCGCTGCTGTCGCCGTGCATCTGCAATCCCTGGTTGATGAAGACCGTGTTGATGAATGAATCACAATAGCCCAGCGCGGCCGAAAGCATATAAGGGAAAGCGATCAGCACGAGCTCCTTGAAGATCTCTTTCTTCTCCATCTTGGAGACGGACTCCAGCCCGCCCTGCTCTTTTGCCTTCCGGCGGAATTCCCGCATCTGCTTGCGGTCATAAAACTTCATGTGCAGGATGGCGATGATTGCCGATACGCTGGTGGAGATGACGCCGAAGTAGACGGCCCATATGCGGTCCGTGTTCAGCACATAGACCGCGAAGGCACTGAACGAAAGCAGGAAGCCTACACGCACGAGCTGCTCCAGCACCTGGGAAAGCGAATAGATCTCCATATGCTTCAGTCCTTGATAAAAGCCGCGCAGGCTGGACAGGATCGGGACGAAGAACAAGGCGAAGGAGATCAGGATCAAGACGATGCGCATCGTCTCCACGCTGGCGCCGCCATTGTCCGGCATGACGAGCGCGGCCAGCGGGGTGGAAAACAGGATCACGATCAGCATGCCGCCGAAGCCGCAGACGCACATGAGCGCGCTGGAAAGCTTTTTCACGACGAGCGTCGTCACATAGTCATCATGCGCCATATACTTGGCGACCAGCGTCGCGATCGCAAAGGGAAACCCTGCCGTACAGATGTTGAGCAGATAGCTGTACAGCTGATAAGCCACGCCGTAATATGCGCTGTTGAGATCACTGCCTAAAATAGCAGAAAACGGCACTGCGTAAAACAGGCCGATGAATTTAGACAAAAAGATGCCCGCAGATCCGATCAATCCGCTGATGATAATAGACTTTCTCCGTCTCTCTGCTTTTATCGAATTCATTTCATACCCTCATTTCATCCTCACTGATCAGATCCTCCCCATCCATGCGCAGGTAGATCTGATAGGTATTTGCCTGACTGCTGTCGCGCCACTGGATCAGCACGCCGATCTGTTCCGGCACGGCCTTCAGCGTGCCCGACATCTCGATCGTACTGATGTAGCCCTGTTCCTCATTTTCCTGAAACGGGATCACGTTCCAGCTCTGTTCCTCATCAAAGCCGAATGAAGAGATCGTGCCCGAAGCGTCATCGAGCACGGCCGCGACGGCCTTGATGTCATACATGGAGACACTGAACCCGCTCGCTGAAAACGTGAACAGGACATTGTCTTCCTGGCTCTTCAGCGATGCGGCATAGTCAAAGGGAACCTCCGCGCTGACCTCTGTGCTTCCTTCGTGGATCGTCTCTGCCATTTCCCTGAGCAGATACTGATCTTCATGAAAGGCGGGCGCTTCGCTGCATCCGCTCAGCGCGGCGATCATGAGCAGGGCGATCAGCAGTCTTTTCATTCTATCACCTTCGCCTGAAATTATAACATTTCATGGTATTTCCGTCTATTTATTTCAGACACATAAAAAAATGAGTGAAAAGGTCTTCCCTTCTCACTCAGATCGCCGCCTCAGCGTGTCTTGCAGACAAAAGAGCTGCATGCGGTCTCATGGGAGCAGTTGGGCTCCACACAGTTGTCGCAGCATACAGAGATCGTCTTTGCATGACAGCGCTGATCCTTCTGGAACTTACAGGAGTTCACATTGCACAGGATTTCTGTCTTTGCGTTCATCGTGTCTCACCTCCACACCAGCTAGTATGCGGCGATCATCCAGGTTTATTCTCATACAGGATCATCGCGCTGAAACAATAATATTGTTCTTCCTGGGCAGCGGCACAGCATGTGCGAAACTGCACTGAGCGGACCTGGATATCCGGGTTTTCCTGAAAGAAGCGGTTGATGTCCTCCTCCAGGTCGCTCTCATGCTCCTCGTCAAATATCTTCACTTTCATCTGCTCACCGTGTTCATTGTGCCATGCAGCGGGCGCGGATGTTGTCGTAAAGCGGCCAGAACTGCTCTTCCAGCACGGCGGCGTTTCGTTCGCTGAGCGGACACAGCGGCAGCCGCAGGACGTTGCTGCATCGCTCTTGTCTGGCCATGAGATATTTGAGCGGCGCAGGCGAGGATTCGATGAAGCAGAGGGCCGCCAGCTTGCGCAGCATGGACACGAGCTCTTCATCAGGCTGCTCTGCCGCCTGCTTCATGGCGCGGGGGACAAGGTGGGAAATGACGGAGATCACTCCGTCCATCCCCTCTTGCATCGCGTCAAAGCAGCTGTCGTCATCACCGCTGAACAGCTGAAAGCCTGGTGCGGTGCGGCGTAATGCCAGCACCTCCTCATAGCAGCGATCCGCGTATTTGACGGCGCGGATGTTCGGACATGCCTTGAGCAGCGCGCGCAGCAGCGCAACGCTGATGCGGCTTGCCGTCCGCTTGGGCACATGATACAGCATCACCGGCTTGTGCGTGAGCGCGCAGGCTGCCTGAAAATGGCGGAACAGCCCCTCTTCGCTGGGCCGGCTGTAATAGGGAGTCACGAGCAGATAGCCGGAGAGCGGATATTTTTCCAGCCTGCAGATGGCAGCGATGGTCGTGGCCGTGCAATTGGTGCCGGCACCGGCATATACCGGCACACGCCCGCCGCACTCATGAAGCACACAGTCGATGACTGCCTCTTTTTCCACCATCGTCAGCGTCGGTGTCTCGCCGGTGGTCCCGCAGACGATGAACCCGTCGATGCCGGCTTCTAGCTGATCATGCACCAGCGCGCGCAATGAGCCGAAGTCGACAGAGCCATCCTCATGGAAAGGCGTGATCAGCGCGGTCATGACCTGTTTCATGATGCCGCCTCCCGGAAGACCGGCTGAAGCTGCTTTTCCTGCGCCGCCGCCTCGATCGACTCTTTCATCAGATGCCAGCAGGAGGTCACGCTGCGCGGTTTATGCAGCGGATCATCCTGCATCATCGGCATCAGGAACACATGCTTCGCGGCAGACAGCCGCAGCAGATTGGCGCCGCTTTCCCCGATGAAATCATTGGTGGAAATGCCGATGAGCACAGGCCGCTCATTGCGCAGCATCGCTTTGGCAGCCAGCGTCACGCTGGTGTCATATATGCCCATGGAGAGCTTGCTGACCGTGTTGGCGCTCGCCGGGGCGATCACCATCAGATCATGCGCCTTCATCGGGCCGAGCTTCTCGCTTTCGACGATGGAATCGATGATCGCATGGTCGCTGAGCTTTTCCAGCTCCGCCCGGAATGCCGATCGTTCAAAGAAGCGGGTGGATGATGCGGAAACACTCTCGCTGATGACAAAGGTAATGTCATATTCCTGATGCAGCCAATACAGTTCGTTGAGGACATTGCGGTGATTGCAGAAGGATCCGCAGATCCCGAATACGATCTTTTTCTTATTCATTCAGCACCTTCTTCACATAGTCATACAGATTGGCGCCGGCGCTTCGCCAGGCAAAGAGCTCTGGGATGTTGCCGGCCTTGAGATAAGGGATCTCATAGCGCTTCATCAGCCGTTCGTCCACCGTCTTCACGCTGGCGATGTCGATGACCTTCGTCTGCTGCGCCCACGCGCGCAGATGCTCTTCCCGAAGCAGGGCGGCCGGCGCGGTCTGGATGATGAAATCCCCACATGAGCCCTTCACCCATTCCTCGAAGCTGCACTCTCCAGGCGTCATGGTCTGCGCATGGCGGACATAGCGGATCCGCACGCCGTTTTGGGCAAGCATCCTTCCGATCGCTTCCCCGCATGTGCCTTTTCCGATGATGTCCGCGCTGATCAGGCTGATCGAGCGGTCCAGCTGATCCAGCACATAGAACAGCACGCCCTGCGCGGTCAGCTGTGCGTTGCGGCGGACATAGGCCTCATCCCGCATATAGTAGTGCTTAGTCTGCGGCAGCGACTCCAGAAACGGCGAGGGCATGCCGCTGATGATCAAACAGTCTTCCCGCAGGCATGCCCAGAAGCCATCGGGCAGCGCGATGTGCTCTCTGTCCATATACTCTCCCCTTCTCCCCTGTACGCCATGCAGCGGCAGGATCAGGGCATCCAGCATGGAAAGGTCGAGCGTCTGCAGATCTTCTCTGGCGATACAGGTATGGCTGTGTCTCGCCAGCCTTCGGACCTCCTCCATCCTTCGTTCGCTCCCCCATACTGACAGAATCATTTGACCCCTCCTTCCCTCCATACTATGAACAGGGAAAGCGCTTGTCCGCGAAAATCGCAGGACAGATGAAAAAAGCCGTGATATCGAGAGCGTCAGGCGCTATTCGATATCACGGCGTGATCATCAGGCGAAAGTGAGCACGTAGTAGTTGCGCTTTCCTCTCTTGATCAGGATCATGTCGTCGACCAGCGCGCTGCTTGCGTCGATCACTCTGGTCTCATCCTGTACTTTTTCTCCATTGATCTGGATGGATCCGCTCTTGATCCATTCCCTCGCTTCACGCTTGCTGGAAGCGATCTTGGCCGAAACGAGCGTGCTGGCCAGATCCATGGCTTCGCTGACCTGCACTTTTTCCATGGAGCTCAGGGCGTCGCGCTGCTCATCTGCGCTCAGCTCGCGGATATTGCCGCGGAACAGCGCATTGGTGATCTTCAGCGCTGTCTCATAGGCGTCGCTGCCATGCAGGAAGGTCACGACCTCACGGCCAAGCACCTTCTGCGCTTCGCGCAGATGCGGTTCGTTCTTCACGCATTCCTCGAGGCGCTCGATCTCCTCTTTGTCTAAGAACGTCAATCGCTTCAGGTACTCGACGACCTTGGCGTCCTCCGCGTTGACCAAGAACTGATACATTTCATACGGGCTCGTCTTTTTCGGATCCAGCCATACCGTACCAGATTCTGTCTTGCCAAACTTCGTGCCGTCCGCCTTGGTGATGAGCGGCATGGTCAGGCCGTAGCATTCCACATCGGCGCCATGCTTCTTGCGGATCAGCTCAAGTCCTGAGGTGATGTTTCCCCACTGATCCTGTCCGCCCAGCTGCAGGGTGCAGTGCTTTGTCTCATACAGGTGCAGGAAGTCCAGCGACTGCAGGATCATATAGGAAAACTCCGTATAGCTGATGCCGCTTTCCAGACGGCGCTTTACCGTTTCCTTGTTGATCATGTAGCTGACGTTGAAGAACTTGCCATAATCTCTCAGAAAGTCGATGATGGTGATGTCCTTGGTCCAGTCCAGGTTATTGACCATTTCAAAGCCGAACACTTTGCTGATCTGCGCATGCAGCGCTTCATAATTGTGCTCGAGCACTTCTTTGGTGAGCATGTTGCGCTCGCCGCTCGCTTTGGGATCCCCGATGAATCCGGTCGCGCCGCCCACCAGCATGAGCGGGTGATGGCCGTGATCGGCCAGACGCTTTGCCGTCAGCAGGCTGGAAAAATGCCCGATGTGCATGCTGTCTGCGGTCGGGTCCGTGCCGATGTAAAACGTCATCCCACCTTCATTCAGTTTCTGTTCAAGATCAGGACTGGTGACATTGTCAATCAGCCCACGCCATTTCAGTTCTTCAAAAAGTGTCATCTTCATCCTCATTCTCCTTCAATAAAAAAAAACGCCCTTGCATAAGGACGTGTTGCACGCGGTACCACCTTACTTCATCATTGTCATGATGCGCTCTTGTCCATAACGCGGACGGACGGCTTCCCTTTTGCGAAAGCGGCTCCGAGGTGTATTCCACAAGTTCGCTGATGTCCTTTCAGCAGCCGGACACTCTCTGCAACAGCTTGCATGTGTACTCTTTCTCTTCATCGCCGATGGATATATTATAGCCTTTCCTCATCAAAAACACAACGGGATGGGCGAAAAAAACAGATCATCCTGCAAAAGAGCAAGCAGGATCGGTCTGCTTGCTCTTGATGTTTATTTTGCGACGATGTTGACGACCTTGCCTTTGACGACGATCACCTTCAGGATGTTCTTTCCTTCCAGCTGCCGCTTGACGCTGTCGATCGCCATCGCTTTTTCCTTCATGCTCTCCTCATCGATGCCGGCAGGGATCATCATCTTGCCGCGCACCTTGCCGTTGACCTGCACGATGGCTTCCACTTCGCTCTCCACCAGTGCCTGCGCATCATAATGCGGCCAGGATGCATAGGCGATGGTGTCCGTATGGCCCAGCACCTCGTGCCAGAGCTCTTCGCCCAGATGCGGCGCGAAGCAGGCGAACATCTTGACGAAGCCTTCGGCATATTCGCGGTAGATGTGCTCTGCCTTATAGCAGTCGTTGATGAAGATCATCATCTGTGAGATGGCCGTGTTGAGGTTGAGCGTTTCGATGTCTTCGCTCACTTTCTTGACCGTCGCGTGGTAGATCTTATCCAGCGCATGATCATTCTCATCGCTCAGCTTGTCGTACTCTGTAAACAGACGCCATACTCGATCAAGCCATCTTCTGGATCCGTCCAGTCCGGTCGTGCTCCAAGGCAGGGATGCTTCCAGCGGTCCCATGAACATCTCATAGACACGCAGGGCGTCCGCGCCGTGGGATCTGACGATCTCATCCGGATTGACGACATTGCCGCGGGACTTGGACATCTTCTCATTGTTCTCGCCCAGGATCATGCCCTGATGGAACAGCTTCTGGAACGGTTCCTTGGTCGGCACGACGCCGCAGTCGTAGAGCACCTTGTGCCAGAAACGCGCATACAGCAGGTGCAGCACGGCGTGCTCTGCACCGCCCACATACAGGTCTACCGGCAGCCAGTGCGCCAGCAGCTCGGGATCGGCGATGGCCTCATCGTTGTGCGGATCGATATAGCGCAGATAGTACCAGCAGCTGCCGGCCCACTGCGGCATCGTGTTGGTCTCCCGCTTTCCTTTGACGCCGTCGATCTCGACATTGATGAAATCTGTGCAGTGCGCCAGCGGAGACTCGCCGTTTTCGTTAGGCTTGAAGTTCTGCGTCGCCGGCAGCTCCAGCGGCAGCTCATCGATGTCGACCGTGCGCATCGTGCCATCCTCCATGTGGATGATCGGGATCGGCTCTCCCCAGTAACGCTGTCTGGAGAACAGCCAGTCGCGCAGCTTGTATGTCGTCTTCGCGCAGCCGCATTCATGCTCCTCCAGCCATTTGATCATGGTGTCGATCGCTTCCTGCTTGCCCAGGCCGTCGAGGAAGCCGGAGTTGATGTGCACGCCGTCCTCGGTGAAGGCCTCCTGCTCGATGTTTCCGCCTTCCAGCACCGGGATGATCTCCAGGCCGAATTTCTTGGCGAATTCATAGTCGCGGGTATCATGCGCCGGCACGGCCATGATGGCGCCGGTCCCATAGCTGGCCAGCACGTAGTCCGAGATCCAGATCGGCACTTCTTTTCCATTAACTGGGTTGATCGCATATGCGCCGGTGAAGACGCCGGTCTTATCCTTGTTGAGCTCAGTACGCTCCAGATCGGACTTGGATTCGCAGGCCTTCTGATAAGCCTGCACTGCTTCGCGCTGCGCCTCGCTCGTGATCTCGTTGACATAAGGATGCTCCGGCGCCATGACGCAGTAAGTCGCGCCAAACAGCGTATCGCAGCGTGTGGTGAACACGGTGAATTCCTTGTTGGTGTCCTTGATCTTGAAGATGACATTGGCGCCCTTGGATTTGCCGATCCAGTTGATCTGCATCTCCTTGGTAGACTGCGGCCAGTCGCACAGCTCAAGATCCTCCAGCAGCCGTTCTGCGTAATCGGTGATCTTCAGCACCCACTGACGCATCGGCTTGCGGATGACCGGATATCCGCCGCGCTCGCTCTTGCCGTCGATGACCTCTTCATTGGCCAGCACGGTGCCCAGTTCAGGACACCAGTTGACCGGGATCTCGTCCACGTAGGCCAGCCCTTTTTTGTAAAGCTGGATGAAGATCCACTGTGTCCATTTGTAATAGGAGGGATCGGTCGTGGAGATCTCGCGGTCCCAGTCATAAGAGAAGCCCAGCGACTGGATCTGTTCGCGGAAATGGTCGATGTTCTTCTTCGTAAACTGCGCCGGATGATGACCGGTCTGCAGCGCAAACTGCTCGGCTGGCAGGCCAAAGGCATCCCATCCCATCGGATGAAGGACATTATATCCCTGCATGCGCTTCATGCGGGCGATGATGTCTGTAGCGGTATAGCCTTCCGGATGCCCGACGTGCAGGCCGTTGCCGCTGGGATACGGGAACATGTCCAGCACATAGTATTTCGGCTTGCTGAAGTCATGCGTGTCGCAGGCAAACGTCTTGTTCGACAGCCAGTAATTCTGCCATTTCTTTTCGATCTTCTGATGATTAAAGCCCATTTTTCTCTTCCTTTCATAAAAAAACGCCCTCAGAATCATCTAAGGACGTATGTTCCATACGCGGTACCACCTTAGTTCATGCGCTAAGCGCGCATGCACTCACTTCTTAACGCGAAGACACGGGTATCTGCCGACTCCTCAGCGAGTTCCCCCGTTCCGCGCTCTGTCCTTTCACCATCCGCACAGCTCTCTGCACCGCTTTCCAAGGTACTACTCTGATTCACAGTCTTTACTGAATTAGTATACCTTAAGAAAGAAAGACATGTCAATAGGTTCATCGCGCCAGTTTTTCAGCGCAGCAGCGTCTTGAACCGGATGCAGCAGGCGAGCTGGACGATGCCGGTAAAGCTGCAGAGATACAGGTAGCAGAAGACGTGCAGGTCTGCCGATATCCCCATCAGATGCAGCATGAGGGCACAAAGCGCAGCAAAGATCAGCGCCAGCGCGAAATCGCGGATCTCCAGTGAACGGCAGCTCGCCTTGCGGTAGAACAGACGCAGCAGCACCGTACAGGGCAGAAACAGCGGGATCAGCCAGAAGCTCTCCAAAGGAACAAAGCGAAACAGCGCGCCGAAGCTCAGCGGGAGCGCAAAGCTCACCAGCGCCGCAAAATAAGTCCTCAGCATCAAATCACCTGTTATCAGTATGCGCAGAGAGCGCAGGATCATGCGCCATAGCGGACATCCGTGATCTCTTGCCCTTCATAATCGATGCGCATGATCATCTCGCCCGCTGACCATACTTTCGCTTCTCCCTCATCCCATTCGATGCGCAGCCCATGCACATCATGCAGCGTCTGATGCGCAGCCTCTTCTTCTGTCTCCTGTTCCTTTTGCAGCTGTGCATGCACCATATCCAATGCCGTAATATACATGTCGATCCTCTCCTGTGCTCCCGCCAGCTTGTGCAGCGCAGCCGCGCGCTGGGTGAGCAGCTGTGCAAAGCTGAGCATCAGCGAGAGGACGATCAGCCCCAGGATGGTAAAGAATCCCTCATCTGACTTGCGCTTCATAGTGGACATCCTCTCTGTTCCAGTGCATCACGATCCGTTCGCCGCGATATTCAAAGAAGGCATCGTCGATCGCCTGCAGATAGATGACATATCCTGGGCGTCTGACCAGGCGGCCCTGATGATAGTCCAGCCGAAGCTCTTCCCCAAAGCGCCTCAGCTGCAAGGCATCCGCTTCGACCTTTACTTCCTGCGCTTCCGCGCAGAGCAGGCGCAGCTGCAGCACAGCGATCTGGTCCTGGACGAGCTGCTGCTGCGTATGGATGCCGATGACGAAAAAGCGCACCATCCAGGTCAGCAGCACGCTGCACAGCATGGCCGTCCCCAGCGCCAGCAGCATCTCGCTCAGCGTGAACCCCTCAGTAGCTGAGGATCGCATCGACCACATAAGCGTCCATCCTCTGCATCAGGCCTGCCGCCAGCAGGATCAGCTGCGCGAGCATCAGGCAGAGCATCAGCAGCACCAGCGCGTCGGCCATGAAGAAGCCTTCCTGTCTATCGGACATCACTGCGCCCGCTCCCCAGCTGAAAGACCAGCGTCCTGCCCTCGCCCGTGCCAAAGCGCACGCTCATCGCCGGGGAAGCGCTGAGCTGCGGATAGAAGCGTATCGTATGCGGCGTGCATGACATACCTTCTGGCAGGCGCAGCCGCATGGTATCGGAAGAGACGAGATCGCCTTGAAACCGCACGCTGACCTGGCTGCCTTCTGCCGCTGCTTCGCATTGGGCATATTCCGCCAGTGCGCGGACGCTCTCCATCCGGATGGCGCTGCCATGATCGCGCAGCGATGCAGGCAGGGCAAACACGCCCATCAGGATGGAAGCGATGCCCAGCACGAACAGCATTTCCAAAAGCGTGAATCCTTCTTCACTGCGCATAAGCCTGTCCGCCTCGGATCACGATGCTCCGGCCGTCCGGGCAGCGTTTCTGTGATTCTTTCAGATATCCTTTGGAGATGAGCTGGTCCACTGAAGTCGGCGTCTGCAGCGTATCGATCTCGTACAGCAGGATCTGCGCGTCGACGACCGAGGTCAGCGCCTCACAGCCTTTTTCCTCGATGATCGCCTCTTTCTGCTGGATGTTGGGCAAGGTCAGCAGGAAGAGCAGCGCAACGATGGAAAGCACGATCATCATCTCCAGGATCGTGAATCCTGACTGATGTCTCATTCGGTCCATTTTTTTCTCCTTTACATCTGATTCAGCATTTCGAGCGGGGTCAGCAGCAGCTGATAGACGCTGAATACCAGCAGGCCGATCACCGCGTAGACAAACAGCTGGATGAGCGCGCCGAAGCGGTCGGCCTGCTTCTGCCAGAGCGTGATCTCCCGCTGCAGATAGAGCGGCAGCAGCGAATCGAGCGAATCGCTTTGATAGCCCAGGGAAAAGCAGCGGCAGAACCGCGGCGAAAAATAATCGGAGGTCAGGATGATCTCCTCATAGGAAAACCCCTCTTCCAGCAGCCGCTTCATCTCGCTGACGCAGGGATAGAGCACGCTTCCTTTCTCCAGCGTCAGCAGCATGCCCAGCGCGTCGACGGTCGCGATGCCCTGCCGGCTGAGCTCGCGAAGGAAAGCGGCAAACAGATAAGAGATCATGCTGCGCAAGAGCGGCAGGCGGCGCAAGCGCATCAGAACGAGCATGCGAAGCTCCGTATTCCTCTTCAGCAGCAGCGCGAGGATGAAGAGAGCGAGCAGCGCAAGCAGGATGAGCATGAACGACGCCTGCAGCACGCTGAGCACGAGGAGCGCGCCGGCTGCTGATGCGCCATCGACGATCTGCTGCATCTGCGGCAGGATGAAATGCAGAAAAAACAGGATCAGCACAAAGGCGATGAAGAACAATACGGCCGGATACGTCAGGTGACTGCGCAGCTGACGGATCAGCGAACGGCGGATCTCACAGAGGTTGTCTGCCATCTCGATGGCCTGCGGCAGCGGGCAAAGGCCGCTGAAAAAGCGCAGATACTGATAGAACATCCCCTTTTGCGGCAGGATGTCCAGCAGCTGAGCGCCATCCTGCAGATGCGCGAGCAGCGTCTCCGGAGAAGAAAACGCGATCGGGATGGCATCCTGCAGCGCAATGCCTTTGTTCATCAGCATCGCCAGCGCCCGCCAGTCTTCACTGTCCGATTTCTTCTTCCAAAACGCCGCAAGCGATGCGTCCTCTTTCCCAGGCGCTTTTGATCTCCTCTTCGATGGAGAGGTGTCCCGCAGGAAGCCTCTCTTCTTCCATGAAGCGGCGAAGCGCTTCGCCATGAAGGACCTCATAAATGCACTCCTTTCCGTTTCGCTCAGCGTTCAGCAGCAGACGCTGTGTGCTGACAAAGGTCACTGTCTGCCGAAGATCATGCATCGGCACGCCGAATTCACGCATGCGGGCGAAGACCTCTGCGCACGACTTGGCATGCACGGTGGTGAACACCATATGCCCGCTCAGCGCGGCACGCACGATCATGTGCGCCGTCTCTACGCTCCTCACCTCCGCGATCATGATGATATCCGGGTCGTGACGCAGCAGTTCGCGTATGCCCACTTCATACGTAAATCCGCTCTTCTCATTGACCTGCAGCTGCACATAGCTGCTGTCGGTGATCTCGATGGGATCCTCCAGGGTGATCACCTGCAGATGATTGAACGTCGCCGCCTCATGCATCAGCGCATGCAGGGTCGTCGATTTCCCGCTCCCGGTCGGTCCGCTGAGCAAGGCCAGGCCATGGCGCTGATGGCACAGCGCATGGAACAGCGCACACTTGTCCGCATCATTGCAGATCTCTTCGATCCGGGTCAGATCCTGCAGGTTCAACAGGCGCAGCACGCCGGTCTGCAGCTGCTGCGTGCCCAGGCAGGCAAAGCGAAACTGCAGCAGGCGGTCCTGATACTGCCTGGTGAAGCTGCCGGACTGCGGTGTGCTCATCGCCCCGAGATCCAGATGAGAGATGTACTTGAGATAATGCAGAAGCCTGCCATCAAACATCCCGCTGTCATCGTCGATCATCCGCTCCGGACAGCGAAGGCGTAAGGTCAGCCGTCCGAAGCGAAGCGTAAGATGCGCATCTGTGGCATGGCGTGCCACCATCAGATGGATCAGCGAGCGAAGTTCTGATTCCATCCTCATCACCTCCTGCACTTCCCTCATACGCCTCGCTCTCTCCATCCCCTAGGAAACGAAGAAACAACAGAAAAAAAGCCATCACGTGATGATCACGTGATGACTGAGAGCCGCATCAGCTTCTGTTTTCTTCTTGTCTTCGCTTATCCGCGATATAGCGCAGGTCCCCCTCCACATCTTGCCGGTATCGCTGATAATGGCGGTCAAAGGGGTTGTGGTCATGGAAGACGGCCGTGCCCAGGGCGATCACGCTGACGAGATGTCCGGCCGCTCTCCAGAAGAAGTCCTGATGATCCATCATGCGGATCTGATCATCCCAGCCGACCTTGCGCAGCTGCTCGGTGCGCACCAGGATGATGTTCGGCACCTTTCCCATGACGAAATGATTCCCATCGATCTGCGTCATATGCGGAATGCGCAGCGGCATCGGCGCGCCGCGCATGCTGAAGGAAGTGAACCGGCTGACATCCTGATCGGGATCCTTGCACCGGATCGTGTTCAGCACGCAGAATCCGACCAGGTCCACCTCACTGTGGCGCTGCAGGAAACGCAGCTGCTCCGTAAGCTTCGTCCGGCGGGTCAGCAGCTCATCATCGTCCATGCGCAGCACATATGGCGTCTCCACCCTCTCCAGGGCCTTGTTCAGGCCATAGCTGAGGCCGCTGTTGAACGGCAGCTGGATCACGGTCAGCGGATCATCCTGCAGGCGCAGAGGCTCAGCGCTGTCATCCGCGATGATCACCCGGATGCCGGGATAAAACGTCTGCAGGTTCTCATACAGCCGCTTCGCCATCTTCTGACGCTCGAACGACTTGTAGATGACGGTCACGTTCTGGCAGACCAGATCGATCTCCTCCTCATCGGGGAGCGCTTCGCCTGCCTTCTTCCATTTGTGATCGAACCAGCGATGCTCCCATGCCGCGACCGCATCAAAGAGCCTGGCGGCGATCGGCGACAGCGGGCCCTTGATCAGCTTCTTCACCCATTCTGGCATATGTCTTTGCTTACACCGTCAACAGATAGTAATTGCTGTTGAGCTCTTCCTTCAGGATCGTGCGCGGCCCATGACCGGGATAGAAGATCAGTTCCGGATCCATCCCCTTGATCATGCGCAGCGTCTGCACCATCTGTGAGTTGCTGCCGCCGATGAGATCCGTGCGGCCGACGCTGCCTTGAAACAGCACGTCTCCGCAGAACACGGCATGATCCTTCATGAGCAGCAGGCAGCTTCCCTCGCTGTGTCCCGGCGCATCGATCATCTCGATCTCAAAATGACCGATCTGCTGTTTCCCCTGCTTCAGCATCTGCGGCTTGCTCTTGACCACGAGCGGTGCAAAGTCCGCGCTGAAGTTGAGATGCGGATCCTTGAGCATCGGCGCATCCAGCGGATGGATATACAGCGGACAATGGTAAGTCTCCACGAAAGCATCCGCCCCGGCGCAATGGTCGAAATGCCCATGCGTCAGCAAGACCGCATCCACGATCAGGCCCATCTCTTCGATGCGCTTGTGGACGCTCCTCCCTTTTGAACCGGGATCGATGACGAGCGCATGGCCGTCCTCGCTCACCAGATAACAGTTGGCCTCGATCATCAGGCCCAATGTAAAAGCTTCGATCTTCAGCATATTTATCCTCCTGAATAAAAAAGACCGTAGTCGGCCTTTCTTATTTTTTCTCCTTGTGATCAGTCTTCTTGTTGCAGCGCGGGCAGTATTTGGAAATGGTCATCCGTTCTGGGTGCTTGCGTTTGTTACGTGTTCCGATGTAATTTTCCTCACCACAGACAGCACATTTAAACGTAATTCTGTCTCTCATGATATACCTCCTATCACTCTATGCCGATAAATTATAACATATCAAAAACGCTTTTGTCATCATTTTTTTAATCATCCGGATACAATTCAAAATATTTTTCCAGGACCGGCCCCATCACCTCGGTCGTGCAGACATTGGCCTGCAGGTTGTTGCCGGTGTCAGAAGAGGTCGGCGCGATGCAGGCAAACGACATCTTCGGCTCCTCATACGGCGCATAGCCGATGAACGCCGTACTGGTCGAATCGCCGACTTCGGCGGTACCGGTCTTGCCGGCTACGCCCTCATCGCGGGAGTATGCCGCGCTGCCGCAGTTGCCGGACGTGACACAGGCCCTGAATCCCTGCTGGACACGTTCAAGATACGTCAGGTCGCCGCTGATCGTGGAGACCTGCTCGTTGCTGTAGGAATAGACGACATTCGTCGAGTTGACCTCGGCCGCATAACTGAATAGATGCGGACGCATCACTTTTCCATCATTGGCGATCGTGGAAACGTATTGCAGGATCTGGATCGGCGTATACATATCATACTGACCGATGGCAAAGTCGAGCAGCTTACCAGCTTCGGTCGAGAAGCCGACATATCCGCCGACTTCCCCAGGCACATCCAGACCCGTCACATTGCCCAGGCCGAACATCGAATAATACGAGCGCATCAGCTCAAAGGTCGGCGCCGGATCCGTGATGCCCAAAGACTGATACGGCACATATTCCGAACCAGCCAGCCGGATCGCGATATTGAACATGTAGACGTTGCTGGACACTTCCAGAGATTCGATATCATTGATCGGGCCATAGTTTCGATAAGACGCCTTGACCGGTGTGCCGGCGATGTACATCGGCGCATCGTTGATCACTTCGCCCGGCTCGACCACGCCCTCATTGAGCCCCATGTACAGCGAGGCGCCCTTGACGATCGATCCCGGATTGGTATAGCTCAGGTAATTGCCGCTCGCAAACGGGGTCACTTCCTCGCTTTCTGTGTCGCGCTGATATCCGCTCATCGCCAGCACTTCGCCAGTGTTGGGATCCATGATGCACACATAGAGATTGGTAAAGTCTCCGCGGTATGGATTATCCGCGGCGTTCTCCAGCGTCTCCTTTACCACCCGGTCAAGCTCTTGCTGCAGTTCGATATCGATGGTCAGATAGATATCATATCCCTTCTTGCCGGGCTCCTGATCCTGGATGACGGCATTGCCGTCTTCATCGTACTCGATGCTGGATACTTTCCGGGTGCCGCTGAGCAGGCCCTCATACTGGTATTCGAGGCCGCTGCTGCCGACACGCGCATTCAGCGGATAGCCCAGCGCCTGATAATAATCGCTGAGCTCGGATGGCACGCCCTGTGTGCTGGTCGTGACGGTGCCCAGCACATCGCGTAGCGTATCCCCGTACGGATATTCCCGCTTCCATGAGCCCAGATCGACGTCAAAGCCAGGGAAAGCTCCCTTATGCTCGACCAGGTAGGCGACCTTTTCATCGTCCACATCCTCCAGCACGGTCTTGCTTTGCTGCAGCGTTCCGCTGACCATGCGGGAATAAATGACATAACCGGCCTTTTCCTCATCGCTGAGCACATCGAGCATATCGCTCGTGATGCGCTCATGCAGCAATTGCGTACGGCGCGATTCCGCTTCATCGCCCCATGCGCCGCTGTTGTACTGCTGCAGTTCCTCCTCGCTGAGCAGATCGTTGCACTGATAAGAAGGATCGTCAGCATCCAGCAGCGAGGTCAGGAAGATGTAGAGATCCTTGCGCTGCGACATCGTCAGCTCATCCGGATCGACATCGAAGGTCGACGCGAACTGTTTGGCCAGATCCCACTTCTCCTGCGTCGTGATCGACTCAGGCTGCGTATAGATGATGTTGTGGGAGACGACCGTCTTGGCGATCACTTTGCCATTGCGGTCATAGATCTCTCCCCGCGGCGTAGAGGAAGACTGGGGCACCGTGTTGTAGATCTCTGTCTTCGCGGTATATTCTTCATGGCTGAGCACCTGAATCTGAAACAGGCGCAGAAAGACGGCGCCGAACAGCACGCAGATCACGACGGCAAACACCATCAGCCGCTTAGACACGACACTGGCGAAATCCATCGTGTGATTGAGCTGGTCGCTGGAGCGTCTCATCTTGTCCAGATCAAATTTCCGAAACGGATTTGGAATCATCTCACCACCACCTGCTCCCCATTATACCGCATGGACCGCCGGCTTTCCATACCGGCATCTGACTTTTTTTCTGTTTCAGCTGCTGTTCACATTGGCCAAAACACATCCGCTTTTGGACGCGAACGGCCAAAAAGCAAGACGATGCGGCAGATTTTCATGACTTGGTGAGCCTTGCGCCCATGAATGGGGTATAATGAGTGAGGAAGACAGGTGAAGATCATGAAACGAGAACAGACCAGAGCGGTCCGCGTAGGCGGACTGCAGATCGGCGGACAGGAGCGGGTCGTCATCCAGTCCATGTGCAATACGCCGACCAAAGACGCAGAGGCGACCATCGCGCAGATCCAGCGGCTGCAGGAAGCTGGCTGCGAATTGGTGCGCATGTCAGTCATGGACATGGCAGACGCCCAGGCATTGGCCCGCATCAAGGCCGCTGTCAGCGTGCCGCTGGTGGCAGATATCCATTTCGATTACCGGCTGGCGCTGGCTGCGCTGGAATCCGGCGTCGATAAGATCCGCATCAACCCCGGCAACATCGGGCGCAGGGAGAACGTAGAGGCGGTCGTAGAGGCTTGCCGCAGCCGGCATGTCCCCATCCGCATCGGCATCAACGGCGGGTCGCTGGAAAAGGACATTCATGAAAAATACGGACGGCCGACGGCAGAGGGCATGATGGAGAGCGCACGCCGTCATGTCGACATCCTCGAATCGCTGGATTTCCACGACATCGTGCTCTCCTTCAAATCCAGCGATCCGCTGCTGTGCATAGAAGCATACCGCATGGCCGCGGAGCGTTTTCCTTACCCGCTGCATCTGGGCGTGACCGAAGCAGGAACATTGATGGGCAGCGCGGTCAAGAGCTCCATGGCGCTGGGCACCCTGCTCAATGAAGGCATCGGAGACACCATCCGCATCAGCGTCAACGGCGATCCCTGCGATGAGATCATGATCGCCAGACAGCTGCTCAGCTGCTGCAAGCTCATCGACCATGTCCCCAATTTGATCGCCTGCCCGACCTGCGGCAGGACCGCATGGGACATGCAGCCGATCGTCAGTGAGATCGAACGCTTCCTGACCACCGTGAACAAGGACATCACCGTGGCCATCATGGGCTGTGTCGTCAATGGCCCAGGCGAAGCCAGACACGCCGACATCGCCATTGCCGGCGGAAAGAAAGAAGGGCTGCTCATCCGCAAGGGAGAGATCATCGAAAAGATCCCGCAGGATCAGATCGCGCAGCGCCTCAAACAGGAGATCATGCAGTTTCAGCCGGAAAAATGAGACATGCAAAAAAAAAAGAGATTTCGACAATGGCCGATGAAGCCATCGTTGAAATCTCTTTTCCTTATTCGCTTTCGTTCAGCGCGCTGACATCCTCAGCGCTTGCCTCACGCACCGTGATCGTCTCGATGACAACATCTTCCAACGGCTTGTCATTCTCATCGACCCGCACCGATGCGATGTAGTTGACCACGTCCATGCCGTCGACCACCTGTCCGAAGACCGTATGCACATTATCCAGCCATGGCGTTCCGCCGACTTCCTGATACTTCGCGATCACGTTATCCGCGTAATCGGTGGAATACTGGCTCATGTTCTCCGGCGTGTACTGGCTGCCGTCCTGCTGCTGGACGATGAAGAACTGAGAACCGTTGGTATCCGCGCCGGAATTGGCCATGGACAGCGCGCCGTTGAAGTTGTACAGCTGATCGCTGAACTCATCTTCGAACGCATCGCCCCAGATGCTCTCTCCGCCGGTTCCATCGCCATTGGGGTCTCCGCCCTGGATCATGAACCCGTTGATCACGCGGTGGAAGATCAGACCATCATAATACCCTTCTTCAGCATGCGTGGTGAAATTCTCGACTGCCTTTGGCGCCTGTTCCGGGAACAGCTTCACCGTGACATCGCCCAGGGATGTCTCGATGACCGCCAGCGTATCGCCTTCAGCGATCGGTTCATCCTGCAGCAGCACAGGCTCCTGCGGCGCAGAGCTGCAGCCGGCGATCAACAAGGCCGCGGTGAATAAAGCTAACAGTTTCTTCATGTTCAATTCCTCCTGATCTGATCCATCAGCGATGGATCGAATGTGTTTTGTTTCAGCATCGCGATCTCTTCCCCATAAGGCGCATGGCCTTCGACATACGGGGTTTCCAGGATCTTGACGATATCGGTCAGCGCCGGATGATGCACGAATGCGCTGAGCGCATCAAAGCCGATCTCACCGAATCCGATATTGGCATGGCGGTCCTTGCGCGCGCCGCGCACATTGCGCGAATCATTCACATGGACGGCCGCGATGCGCTGAATGCCGATGACGCGGTCAAACTCTGCCAGCAGCCCATCGAGATCCTGGACATCATATCCGGCGTCGTGCATATGGCAGGTGTCCATGCAGACGCCGAGTCGTTCTCCATAGCGGGCATGATCGATGATCCAGCGCAGCTGTTCGAATTTCCAGCCAAGCTCGCTGCCCTTGCCGGCCATCGTCTCCAGCGCGATGGTGAGCTGTTCACCCATTCCTTCCATCGCCAGATCCAGCCCTTCCACGATCTTGGCCAGTCCCTTTTCCTCGCCTTCCTTCAGATGCGCGCCAGGATGCAGCACCAGCACGCGCACGCCTAAGGCCTGCACCCGCTCCAGCTCCTGCCGCAGAAAGCGCACGCCGAGATCAAAGGTCTCCGGCTTGATCGTATTGGCCAGGTTGATGATGTATGGCGCATGGACGATCACATGGTCCATAGACAGACCGTGCGTCTGCATATAATCACGCGCTTCCTGCAGACGCAGCTTTTCCACCGGGACACGGCGCGTGTTCTGCGGCGCGCCGGTATAGATCATGCAGGCGTTTGCGTGATAGCCGACGGTCTCCTGCATCGCGCCCAGCAGATAGCCCGGGGCGGACATCGAAACGTGAGAGCCGATGATCATGATCCTTCCGCCTCTCTCTTCGCCCGCATCTTGGCCTTGGCGCGTTCCTTCTGCTGGCGGCGGATGTCCTCCTGGATCATGGTCCTGCGTGCCTTGCGCCGCAGCCGTTCGACTTCTTGCTTCTGCTTCTTGCGGTAGTTGGGCTTCACTTTCGTCTTTTTCTTCCTGACGATCTTGCGGATCTCGTTTTCCAGCGGATCCTGCTTTTTCACGCGCTGCTCATGCAGCGGCTTCAGCTGGCCCCAGTTTCCGCCGCGGAAATTCGCATGTTCGAAACGGATCCCGCGCTGTTCCAGCACACGGATCATCGTATCGTCTTCGCCGCGGTACAGCGCATAGCAGACACCGTCACGGCCGGCCCTTCCGGTCCTGCCGCTGCGGTGGATATAGAAATCCAGCTCCTTGGGGAAACCAAGGGAGATGACGTGCGTGATGCCTTCGATATCGATGCCGCGCGCGGCGATGTCCGTCGCCACGACATAGCTTTTCTTCTGGCTCTGCAGTTCTCTGAGCGCCTTCATGCGTTCCCTGGCATTCAGATTGCCGTGCAGCTCCACCACACCGTATCCGGCCGCGCGCATGCGCTCTGCCGCCTGCGCGGCGACCACCCTGGTGTTGGCGAAGATCAGACAGACATACGGATTGATGCCCGGCAGGATCTCCATCAGCTTCTCCGTATATTCCATATGCTTGCAAGGCACCAGCACATGGCGAATATCCGGGTGAAACTGTTCGCTTCGCTCGATCTGGATGGTCTTCGGCTCATGCATGTATTTCCGCAGGAACGGCTTCAGCCCGACAGGGATCGTGGCCGAAAAGCTCATCATCTGCAGATCGCTGCCCATCCGTGACGCAATCTTGTCCACATCTTCCAGGAATCCGAATTCCAGCGTCATGTCCGCTTCATCCACGACCAGGATGCGTGCGGTATCGCAGCGCAGCGCCTGCTCGTTCAAAAACATGTCGAGGATGCGCCCCGGCGTGCCGATCACGATGTGCGGCTGATGCTTCAGCTGTTCGCTCATGCGGCTCTTTTCCATTCCGCCGGCGATCAGCCGGATGCGCAGTCCCTTTTCCACCTCGCACATCCGCAGCGAGCGCTGATACAGCTGCATGGCCAGTTCCCGGGTCGGCGCCGTGATCACCGCCTGCACCATCTCCCTGGATACATCGATCTGTTCCAGGATCGGCAGCAGGAAGGCATGCGTCTTTCCGGTTCCCGTATTCGAAATGCCGATGATATCCTTTCCCTGCAGCGCCACAGGGATCACCTCTTGCTGGATCGGGGTAAGGGAATGAAATCCCTCCAGTTCCATCAGCCTCTGCATCCGCTGGCTGAGCTGATTGATTTCCATTGGCATCGCCTCCTGTTCAAACGAATTCATTATACATGAAAATGGCCTTTTTTCAACCGTGTTTTCCGCGCAAAGCATCGTCCTGTTTTGTGCTTCCGCGCATTTTGTGTCATAATGAACTGCAGGAGGAATCAGTATGAACATCATCAAAGTAAGTCCGCGCGGGTACTGCAAAGGCGTGGTCCGCGCCATCTCCATCGCCAAGCAGTGCCGGGAACGCTATCCTGATCAGCCCATCACCGTTTTAGGCATGCTCGTGCATAATGAATACGTCAAGAACGCGCTCGCCCTGCGCGGCATCCGCACCATAGAGGATCCGCAGCGAAACCGGGTGCAGCTGCTCGATGAAGTGGAGAGCGGCGTGGTCATCTTCACCGCCCACGGGATCAGCGATCAGGCTAGAGCGAAGGCAGAGCAAAAGGGGCTGATCTGTGTCGACGCCAGCTGTCCCGATGTGGTGCGCACGCAAGAGCTCGTGCGCGAACGGCTGAATCAGGGAGACGAGGTCTTCTATATCGGAAAGAAGCGTCACCCGGAAGCGGAGGCAGTGTGTGCGCTGAGCGAGCATGTCCATCTCATCACCAAAGAGCAGGACATCCCCGCGTGCGCAGAGGACGCCGCGATCTTCGTCACCAATCAGACGACCATGTCCGTCTATGATGTGCGTCAGCTGTTCGAACAGATCAAGGCGCGTTATCCCCAGGCGCACATCAGCGAAGAGATCTGTAACGCGACCCGCATCCGCCAGCAGGCGGTCGCTGATCTGAAGGGAAAGCATGTCGATGTGCTCTATGTGGTGGGGGACACGCACTCCAACAACACGAAGCGGCTGGCGCAGATCGGCGCGCAGCAGGGCATCCCCTGCGTGCTGCTCATCGACTCGATCCAGGATATCGAGGATGAACAGCTGCAAGGCGCTGAGGTCGTCGCCGTCACCAGCGGGGCCAGCACGCCGACCTATCTGACCGCACAGGTCATTGATTATCTGGAGAACTGGGAAAACGGCGCCCGCAAGCCGCCGATCATCCTGCAGGACATTCTTTAGCTCATGACAAAAAGACTGCAGTCATCAAGCAAACTGCAGTCTTTTTCATTTGTTCAGCCGCTGTTGGATGCGCGAGCAGCGCAGCTCCATCGCGGGCCGGCGTTCATGTCCCAAAGGCATGCGGCTCAGGATGAGCCGGCATTTCTCCAGCTCGCGTTCCCAATATTCCCTGAACAGCGGATCATCATCACGGTGAAGGCCAAACAGGATCTCATCCTCGCTCAGCGCGGCAGCCTCCCGCTCATGATGTGCTTTTATAATCTGATAATAATGTCTCTCTTTGACGATGCGTTCCTGATCGATCACGAAATGGCCGTTGCTCAGAAACCGGCGCAGCTCCTCCACATCGGTATGACTGGCGATGATCAGGGAACGATAACGGTCCCATTGCGACTGTCCGTCGAGCAGGATCTTCTGGATCGTCTCAAAGCCCATGCCGGCGATGATCACGGTATCCACGTCATCTGCGAGGCCGACGATCCCATCTTGCAGCACAGGGATGATCTTTCCCTGCAGACCTGCTTCCTCGATCGCCTGCCGCGCGCGGGACAGCGGCCCATGCGCCACATCGCAGGCATAGCATCGGGAAGAGATGCCGCGCTCGATCAGCGCGATGCAGACCAGCGCATGGTCGCATCCGATATCCGCGGCGACGCTGCCGGTGTCGACCATGTCGACGACGGCCTGCAGCCGGATCCCCAGATGCACCATTACGGCTTATCCACGAAGTCCTTCAGCCGCTTGGAGCGGGTAGGATGCTTCAGCTTGCGCAGCGCCTTTGCCTCGATCTGACGGATGCGCTCACGGGTGACGTTGAATTCCTTGCCGACTTCCTCCAGCGTGCGCGTACGGCCATCCAGCAGGCCGAAGCGCAGGCGGAGCACCTTTTCCTCCCGTTCGGTCAGCCCCTGCAGCACGGTGTTGATCTCATCCTTCAGCAGCTGGTTGTTGGCATATTCATCCGGAGAGAGCGTCTCTTTATCCTCGATGAAATCGCCCAGGTGAGAGTCATCCTCTTCGCCGATCGGCGTTTCCAGCGATACTGGCTCCAGTGCGATCTTCTGGATCTCGCGCACCTTCTCCGGCGTGATGTTCTCCATCTTCTCCGCGATCTCTTCCGCGGTCGGATCACGTCCCAGATCCTGGACGAGCTGACGCTGGATGCGGGTCAGCTTGTTGATCGTCTCGACCATATGCACCGGGATGCGGATGGTGCGCGCCTGATCCGCGATAGCGCGGGTGATGGCCTGGCGGATCCACCATGTGGCATATGTAGAGAATTTGAAGCCCTTGGTGTAGTCAAACTTTTCCACGGCCTTCACCAGTCCCATGTTTCCCTCCTGGATCAGGTCGAGGAAAAGCATTCCTCTTCCGACATATTTCTTGGCGATGGAGACGACCAGGCGCAGGTTGGCTGCGATCAGTGTCTTTTTCGCCTCTTCATCGCCGGCCTGGATGCGGCGGGCGATCTCCGGCTCATCCTTTGGATCGAGCAGATCTACACGTCCGATCTCCTTCAGATACATCTTGACCGGATCATTGATCTTCGTGTGAGAAGTGTTGGCAAAAGACTGTTCCAGGTTTTCCAGCTCGTTGGCCAGCGCGTGATCGGAATCATCGTCGTCGAAGTCCAGGCTGTCATCGGCAGAAAGCACTTCGTCATCGTCATCCACATCCAGCAGCAGCTCGTCATCGTCCTCTTCGTCATCCTCAAAGACGATGTCGTTGTCTGCGCACCATTGGAACAGGTCGTCCACATCCTTGTCACTGAGATCGAGGTGATCGATGGAATCCATCAGATCTTTCTGCGTCAGGACGATGCTGTCATCCTTCATGGATTCGAGCAGTTCCTCCTTGATCTCCTCCAGTGTCTTGTAATGCTTCGCACTCACTTTTTTCGCACTCATTCTATCAACTTCCTTCCTTGTGGATCAGCTCATTGCGCTGAACGATCAGCTGATTCTTCTCCATGGCAAGCTGTGCCTTCTGCATCGGATCGCTTACGTTTTTCACTCGTTCATTGAGTGCCTGTATCTTGTCCTCCAGAATGCATGTCTTCACCTTGGTGACTGCTTCACGCAGCACCTGCGGATCGATCTCTCCGCGGGCGAGCTCCCACTGAGCAACATTCAAAAGCAGATCGCGCACGGGCTCCTCGACGATCTGGTCATACAGTTCGCTGACGTCAAGCTGCTCGTGGCCGCGATAATAATCGATCATATACATTGCTAGTTTGTTACTGTTGTCATCCTTGAAAAATCCAAGTTCTTCCTTGAATACATCGACGGCCGCAGGGCCGCTGAGCATCTGGGAAAGGATCTCATATTCCGCCTGCATCTGCCCGCTCCTGGGGTAAGTCAGATACTGGCGTTTTTCATGCTGCGGCTTCTCCCGCGGCGCAGGCGCTTCCTGATCGAGCGGGATCTCCATATCGAAGCCGGAAAGCTCCTTCAGCCGCAGATAATAGTTTCTTCGTTCAAATTCATCGCTGACGCGGCGGATCTCCTCAGCGATCTCCACCGCATATTCTTTTTTCTGGGTGAAATTTTCCAGATTGTAGCGTTTCTGCAGATAGCCAAACAGAAAGTCGACATGAGAGACGGTCCGCGCACAGAGCGCGCGCAGTTCATCCTTGCCATAAGTATCGACGATCTCATCCGGGTCAAGGCCGGTCGTATTGTTCACGATCTCGATGCGCAGGCCCGCGGCGGACGCCTGTTTGGCAAATTTATACGTGGCGTTCTGACCGGCCGCATCTCCGTCGTAGCATACGCAGATGACGCAGCGCAGCGCCTTGAGCAGGCGGATCTGCTCATCGGTGCACGCCGTTCCCAGCGTGGCCAGCGCGTTGTGCATGCCGGCCTTCTCAAACGCCAGCACATCCATGGCGCCCTCCACCAGGAACACCCGCTGCTCGTTTCGCGCGTGCTCCTTCACCCGGTGATAGTTGAACAACAGGCTGCCCTTATGATAGAGCGTCGTCTCCGCGGTGTTGATGTATTTCGCTTCATCCAGAGAATCATCCAGACGGCGTGCGGTAAAGCCGACCGGATTGCCGTATGTATCGTGGATCGGCACGAGCATGCGGTTGGCAAAGCGATCCGCCATCCGCGAGCCGACCAGGCTGGCCACGCCGCATTCCACCATGTCCGCATCGCTGAAGCCTTTGGCGTGCAGATAGCGATATACCGCGTCATCCTGTGGATCATAGCCGATCTGGAAAGTCTGGATGATATCCTCATTCAGCCCGCGCCGGCCAAGATATGCGCGGCAGTTTGCGCCGGCCTCGGTATCCAGCTCATAGCGGGCGTACTGGATCATCTCGTTGAGCAGCCGATGCAGGGCGGCGATATGAGGATCCACCGCCGGCGCGCTCACCCGCTGCAGCGGCGCAGACAGCGTCACGCCGGCATATTCCGCCACCTTGTAGACAGCTTCGATGAACGAGATCTTCTCGTACTTCTGCACGAAGCTGAACACATTTCCGCCCGCCCCGCAGACAAAGCACTTGAAGATCTGTTTGTCCTCGGAGATGTTCATCGAGGGATCGTGGTCATCGTGAAAAGGACATATCGCGCGATAATTCCGCCCGCTCTTGTTCAATGGGATATAGTGCGAGATCACATCGACGATGCTGGCCTGCGTACGGACCCGGCTGATCTCCTGTTCGCTTAAACGAGCCATGGCCGTTCAATCAAAAGGTGATCCTTGAAGCGATATAGCTCTCCAGCTCGTCCATCCGGACACGCACCTGCTCCATGGAATCACGGTGCCTTACGGTCACGCAGCCGTCCTCTGCGCTTTCAAAGTCATAGGTCACGCAGAACGGCGTGCCGATGGCATCCTGACGGCGGTAACGCTTGCCGATGCTGCCGGCCTCATCATATTCACAGTTCATCGTCTTGCTGAGGGTGCGGTAAAGCTCCCCTGCCCCTTCAGAAAGCTTCTTGGACAGCGGCATCACGCACGCCTTGAACGGTGCGAGGAACGGATGCAGGTGCAATACGACGCGCGTATCCTTCTCCAGCTGCTGCTCCTCATATGCCTCAGCCATCAAGGCGAGCATCATGCGCTCTACGCCGACGCTCGGCTCGATGCAGTAAGGAACGAACTTCTCGCCGCTCTCCTGATCGAAATACTCCAGGCTCTGCTTGCTCGTTTCCATGTGGGCCTTGAGGTCATAGTCCGTCCGGTCTGCGATGCCCCACAGCTCGCCCCAGCCGATCGGCGCGCCGAAATTGTATTCGATGTCGCTTGTTCCATTGGAATAATGCGCCAGCTCTTCCTGAGAATGCTCACGCAGGCGCAGATGATCGGCATTGATGCCAAGGTCCTGCAAAAACCGCATGCAATACTCTTTATAGTATTCATACCACTTCAGATCTTCTCCAGGTCTGGTGAAGAACTCCAGCTCCATCTGCTCGAACTCGCGGGTACGGAAGATGAAGTTGCCCGGCGTGATCTCATTGCGGAAGCTCTTTCCGATCTGTCCGATGCCGAAAGGCAGCTTCTTGCGCATGGAGCGCTGGACGTTCTTGAAGTTGACGAACATGCCCTGCGCGGTCTCCGGACGCAGATAGATCGTGCTCTTCGCATCCTCTACCACGCCCTGGAACGTCTTGAACATCAGGTTGAACTGACGGATATCCGTAAAATCATGCGCGCCGCAGTTCGGGCATGCGATGTGATGTTCGCGGATGTATGCCGTCATCTGCTCATTGCTCCAGCCGCTCGGATTGACCTTTCCCTCCGTCGCCGTCTCAATGAGCTGATCGGCGCGATGGCGCGTCTTGCACTGCTTGCAGTCCATCAGCGGATCGCTGAACCCGCCGACATGGCCGCTGGCCACCCAGACCTGCGGGTTCATCAGGATCGCGCTCTGGATCCCGACATTATGTGGATCCTCCTGAATAAAACGCTTCCACCATGCCTTCTTGACATTTTCCTTGAATTCCACGCCCAGCGGGCCGAAATCCCACGTATTGGACAATCCTCCGTAGATCTCTGATCCCTGGAAGACAAATCCAGAATTTTTCATATGTGCAACGATCGTATCAAATGTTTTTCCGCTCACATCAAGCACCCCTTTCACCGTTCTTATCCGTCCTGATCCATTGACGAGATAAAAAAAGGACAGACGGATAGATAATATAATATATACCATCTTTAGGCCCGTTTGTCCATCTTCCTGGTTAATATTTTTGTGTGCTCAATGCTTTTTTCTTTCCATCGCGGCCGCGGTCTGCAAAAAGTCCGCACCGCGGATGACGCTGCCGCTGTATTCGCGGTAAAAGGCAAATATGCGAATGAAGTCTTCCTCGCCGCAGCGCGCGTGTGCCCGCAGGATATCCAGGCTGTCCATGCCGGCGTGCATGATCAGCCTGAAGCGGCGAAGTGCCGCCTTGTCCAGCCTGGGCGCATGCGCTTGTTCAGCGCATCGCCGGCACAGGAACCCGCCCTGTCTGAGCGAGAGCGCGCAGATCTCGTCCTGACGCCCGCAGCGCACGCAGCCCTCGGTCATCGGGGCGATCCCTGCCAGCGCGCACATGCGGCCGACGCAGACGCAAGGCGCAGTATAGAGATCCTTGGTCCGCTCCATGTCATCCAAGGTCTGCTTCAGCAGAAGGAAGCAGAGCGGATCATCCTGCGCCGACGCCATGATCTCACAGAGCACCAGCATCATGGCCGTGCCCAGCAGGGTGCGGCGGATGGCGGGGTAGCTGTCCTTGATCGCGGCCTGACGCAGCGAAAACAGGCCGCCTGCGCGGCCGCCTTGCAGCTGATAGATCCCCCGCGTGCCAAGCTGCAGCGCGCCGGCATTGCGGCTGTCGACCTTCAGCGTGCCCCGGGCATGCAGCGCATGCCTGCCCGAAGGCGTCAGCAGCGTGACGAGCAAGTCACGTTCGCGGTATTCCCGGCTGGCGATGACGATCCCTTCCGTCTCCAGCTCATTCATGCTCATTGTAGCCAAACTGCTTCAGCTTGCTCTCGCGGTTGCGCCAGTTTTCCTCGACACGCACATAGAGCTCCAGCTCTACGCGCTTTCCCAGCATCTGGCGCAGTTCGCGCTGCGCAGCGATGCGGATCGAACGGATCATGCTTCCCTGCTTGCCGATCAGGATCGACTTCTGGCTCGGCCGCTCGACGATGACCATCGCCTGCAGGAACACCTGTGTCTCATCCTCTTCGCGGTTCTCGATCACGACCGCGATGCTGTGAGGAACTTCCTCCTCCGTGCGAAACAAGATCTTTTCCCGGATGATCTCCGCGATGCGGAAATTCTCCCCATGGTCACTGACCATATCATCTGGAAAATATTTGATGCCCTCCTGCAGATACCCATCGATCACCCGCAGCAGCTCATCCACATTGTCCTGCTTCAGGGCGGAGAGCGGGATGATCTCATCGAAGTCAAAGCGCTGCTGCCATTCCAGCAGCCGCTGCATCACCTGCTCCCGCGGCAGCAGGTCGATCTTGTTGACGAGCAGGAAGCAGGGGACCTCGCTGTTTTTCAGCCGCTCCAGCAAGAAGGAATCTCCGCTGCCGTAAGGCTTGGTGATGTCGATGATCAGCGCGTTGATGTCCGCTTCGGCGATGGCGGTATACGCGTTTTTGTTCAGCGTCTTCCCCAGCTCATGCTTCGGCTTGTGGATGCCCGGAGTGTCGATGAACACATACTGCGCGTCCGCCGTGGTCAATATGCCCATGATGTTGTTTCTGGTCGTATTGGGCTTGGGCGACATGATGGCGATCTTCTGGTGAAGCAAAGCGTTGAGCAGCGTGCTCTTGCCGGCGTTCGGCCTTCCGATGATCGCGATAAATCCTGATTTATATCCCATTGAGATCCTCCTTGTCAAATGCATATGGCAGAAGTTCGCAAACGCGCATGATCCGGTAAGATGCCCCGTCTGCCATGATCACCGGGGCGTCCGGGCGCATCAGCTCGGCCATGACCTGACGGCAGGCGCCACAGGGCGTCAGCAGCCCATCGCCTGTGCCGATCAGCATCAGCGCCTCGATATCCTCGCTGCGCACGCCATCCGCATAGGCGGCGAACAGTGCGTTGCGCTCTGCGCAGCAGCTCAGTCCGTATGAGGCGTTCTCCACGTTGGCGCCGCCATAGAGCCGCCCATCCTTCGTCCTGACACAAGCCCCGACCCGAAAGCCGGAATAAGGGGCATAGGCGCAGGACAGCGCCTGCTGCGCCCGTTCTCTCATTTCCCGAAGATGATCCAATACAGCTTCCCTCCTATGATGATGATCGCCACGCAGAGCGCGCAGATCGAGGTGAGCAGGACAGCGCCCGCCGCGAGATCCTTGATCCGCTTGGCTGCCGGATGACGTTTCGTCGAAATATAATTCACGGTCTCCTCAATGGCGGAATTGACAAATTCCATCGCGATGACCAGAAAGATCATGATGAGGATCACACACCATTCCAGCGCGGAAAGCGGCAGGAACAGACAGACGGTCACCGTGATGAGGCCGAGCACGCACTGCAAGGCGATGCTGGAATCGCTGCGGATGCCGCTGATCACTCCGCTCAGCGCATAGCCGAACTTATGCCGCAGCTTCTCTTTTAACCAGTTCATCGAGGATCTCATCCTGAAGCGAGAACATCACTTTCTCATCCGCCTCTTCCATGTGATCATAGCCAAGCAGATGCAGCAAGCCGTGCGTGAACAAGAAGCAGACCTCGCGGCGCTGAGAATGCCCGTACTCCTCTGCCTGCGTCTTGACCGCCTGCACGTTGATGAAGATGTCGCCCAGCTCGGCCTCTTCCCCGCCCGGCATCTCATATTCCTCCATCGTGTCATGGAGCGCAAAGCTGATCACATCCGTCGGCCTGTCGATGCCGCGGTAATCGCGGTTGATCGCATGGATCTGTTCAGGCGTCACGAAGATCACGGAGACACAAGCGTCCTCCTGCATCTGCGTGCGCTCAGCGGTCCGTCTGAGCACGGCTTCAAAATCCGCGCGGCACTCTTCCCACCGCTCTTCTCCGCTTTGATTGCAAATCGTAATTTCCATCACTTACACCACCCATTTCGCAGTCACATTATACCATGAACGCGCCAAAATAGACATGGCGAAAAACAACGGGCGCTCTGCGCCCGCCGTCTCAGGAAAGTCTTCCATATTTGTACAGATCGCTGACCGTCACCAGCTGATATCCTTTTTCCAGCAGATCCGGGATGACGCTCTTCATCGCCTTCACGCTGTCCTCATGGATATCGTGAAGGAGGATGATGGAACCATCGCTCACATAAGTATCGATGACCTTTTTGATCTTGGACGCATCATGGCTCTCCCAGTCGCGGGTATCGATGGTCCACAGGATCGAATCCCGATCGACGCTGTCATGGTAGGTATCCGACATCGCGCCGAAAGGCGGGCGGATATACACCGGGTCATGGCCGCATGCCTTGAACACCGCATCATCCGTGCTCTGCAGCTGTTCGATGATCTCTTGTCTGCTCAACACGGAGAGATCAGGATGATCCCAGGAATGATTGCCCAGCTCATGCCCTTCTGCGCAGATGCGCTTCACGATGTCCGGATTGGCTTCGGCGTTCTTGCCGACCATGAAGAAGGTGCAGCGAACATTGTATTCCTTGAGCAGATCGAGCAGTTCCGGCGTGGTGGCCGGATTCGGTCCATCATCAAACGTGAGCGCCACCATCGGCTTGTCCGGATCGATCGTCGGGCTTTCCGCGATCGTTAACGGCTCATGCTGGTACAGGCTGGGAATATTCGGATCATTCAGCGCGATGTATTCCTTATGCTCAGAGAAGACGATCGACTGGCTCTTGCCATCCTTGAAATACAGCGTCACATCGTTTTCGTTCAGCTCCATGGCGCAGATCTCATCCTGCGTCCTGCCATCAAGCAGATCCTGCTCAAACTGATTGCGCAGCACGTCCTCGACGCCCAGCGTTTTCTGCTGTCCGCCATCATAGAGGACCGAAGCATAGCTGACCTGCGATGAGCCGTCTTCCGCCGTCTTCGTCACCTTGAACAGCACCGAAGTATATGTATCAAACACCGTCTTGCTGCGATAATCGATCACTGTATCTTCGCCATCCGCTGCTTTGCGCAGCTGCTTCACCTTTTCCTGCACGGCCTGATCGAGCTGTTCATCCGCAAAAGAAGGATAGCGCAGCTTCAGCGCTGCCTCGTCATCGATCTCCGTCTGCACGCTGCCCGCTTCCTTGGTCAATGAGACATCTTCAGGAAATGGATCATCGCTCACGATATGGATCACGATGAAGATCGCAGCGATGATCAGCGCGATCACTGCCGCCGCGGCGGCAATCAGCATCCCCAGATGCCGGTAATTCACTTTTCGCTTTGACTGTTTCGGCAGTCCATACTTTTTCTCCCTCATTCATATCACCTATATCATTGTAGCATATTTATCTCTCAATTTACGTAAATATCAAAACTGTAACACTCTTTTCTCAGCGAGAAAAAAAAGACCCGAATGATCGGATCTTATCTTCAAATGGTACCGCGTACGGGATTCGAACCCGTGATACAGCCTTGAGAGGGCTGTGGCTTAACCGCTTGCCGAACGCGGCGTGATTGCTCCATTATATTAGCATCACCTGGCAGAAATTGCAATACCATTTTTCAACTTTTTTCTACTTTTCGTCTTTTTTTCGCAGGTCCTCTTGTTCCGCGGCTTCATAGCGCTCGATGATCTTCTGAACGATCGGATGGCGGACGACATCCAGCGCGGTCAGCTCGGCGAACCCGATGCCCTCGATCCCTTCCAGCAGCCTGCGTGCATTGAGCAGTCCGCTGTCCTTTTGACGGATCAGATCGATCTGCGTGACATCTCCCGTGATGACGATCTTGGAGCGAAAGCCCATGCGGGTCAGAAACATCTTCATCTGCGAACGCGTGGAATTCTGCGCCTCATCCAGGATGATGAACGCCTGATTGAGCGTACGGCCGCGCATGTAAGCCAGCGGCGCGATCTCGATGACGCCCTTTTCCATCAGCTTGTCCACATTTTCCATGCCCAGCGTGTCATAGAGCGCATCGTAAAGGGGACGCAGGTAGGGGTCTACCTTCTCCTTGAGGTCGCCCGGCAGAAAGCCCAGGCTCTCCCCTGCCTCTACCGCCGGTCTGGTCAGGATGATCTTCTGCACATCGCCGCGCTTGAGCATGTTCACCGCGTAAGCGACGGCCAGATAAGTCTTTCCGGTCCCGGCGACACCGGTCGCGAACACGATATCGTTTCGCTCCATGCACTGGCATAGATAGCGCTGCCCCAGCGTCTTGGGATAGATGGCCTTGCCTTGGGCGGTCCTGCCGATCGCTTTTGTCTGATGCACGTCAAAACGCTCCAGCTGTCCGATCCGCGCCAGCTTGCACAAGTAGATGACATCTCGTTCGCTGATGTTCCCCTGCGCCGCCACCAGCTCGAGCAGACGGGCGACGACCAGTCTCACCATGCCCTCGCTCTCCGCGTCGATCTTACGGATCTTCAGTTCATTTCCGCGCATGACGAACGATGTCTGAAACTCGCGGCAGAGCAAGTCGACATAAGCGTCCTTGGGGCCGCACAGCGCGCTGATCTCTTCCATCGTATATTCTTCCAGTGAAATATTGAAATATTCCTGCATCAAATCCTCCTAAGCGGGACTGGAGATGTCCCGATACAGCGTATAGTGAATCACCAGTTTTATTTTACCCGCTTTTTCACCGAATTGCAAAATGTTTTCCGATACGATGCGGTCATCCTTCAAAAACGAACTGCTGACCTGGGCACGCGCCTGCAGCAGCATGGAGAAAAACTGCAGCGGCTGAGGCATTGCGCTTCGTTCAGCCTCCAGCTCCACCTCCTCCCATGTATAGGCAAACACCCGTCCCTTGACATGGAGATGTTCCGCATTCCCTCGGGAATCGGCCATCAGCGAGGAAACGAGCACATCGCCCTTTTTCACCGACTGGTTCAGCGCCACGCGCTTCTCCCCATGCTGAACGTCAAATCCGGCAATGATGCCGTCTCGCTGGGCGATGAGGTCGTCATCCCGCAGCGTTTCGCTCTGTGCGTGCTTGGCGGAAGTGAATCGGATGATCATGCGTGAGCCTTCGCGCTCGACCTCCATCCATTTGACCTGATGGCTGAGCCGCTCTTCCAGCGATCCCTCTGCTTCATCGGCGTCAAGGCCAAACAGCGGCCCTTCGCCATACAGCCCGATCAGCGCCTGCCGCACACCGTCCTCGGTCTCCTGTGAATCACCGCGGATATCAACATCGAAGACGAATGAAGACAACACGCCCCACACTGCCAGCGCACAAGCCAGGCTGAGCAGGCGCGAAGGTCGGCTGAAATTGCGCAGCAGGAAGCCGGACGCCCCGCTCGTCGTGATCAGGACGGCCCCCTTGAACGCACGGCGCACCTTGGCGCGCTGAAACAGCGGCGTCATGAAGCGGACACGCTGGTTCACCACCCGGATATGCTGAAGCTCCAGCGCATTGACCCTGGCGCGTTCGAGAAAGACCTCCAGCGGGATGTCCAGCTCCCAGCAGTCATGCCCCAGAGCGTTCCTCATAGGCAGATACCCGCAGACAGTCCAGCCTGCCCTGCAGCAGGATCTCATCCTTCGTCATCATCTGGAAGGTCAGCCCGCTGCCCTCCACCGTCAGCACATATTCCGGCATCTCCACTTCGACCTCGTTTTCCTGAGCGCGGCGGATCCGCCGGTACTGTTCGATCATCAGTTGATTTTCACTCATCGTTATCACATACAGCACCTCACTCGAGTATATGCGACGCATCGAAAAACGATGAAAAAAAGATCCGCATCTCTGCAGACCTTTCCATCCCCCTGATTATTTTCCGCGGCGAGCCTTACGTGCAGCTTCAGACTTCAGCTTGCGGCGTACGCCTGGTTTGACGTAAAATTCTCTTTTGCGTGCTTCAGCAAGGGTTCCGTTTCTTGATACCTGACGCTTGAATCTCTTCAGCGCATCATCAAGAACTTCATTTTCCTTCAATACAACTTTTGGCATGATTCACCCTCCCTTCACTAGCAAACATCAACATTATATATAAAAACACAGTGAAATGCAATCGTTTTTCATTAATTTACCTTCAAAATGCGTTATTTTTCATGATCCGGTCCGTTCTCGCCCAGATAATAGCGACGAATGCACTCTCGGGCGGCATGATGGTCGCCTTTCCAGGGCACTCTGCCGTTCTCATGATACATGAAATCCTCATCGCCCTTGCCTAGCAGCAGGATCGTATCGCCTTCGTTTGCCGACTCGATGGCCTGACGGATGGCGCTGTAGCGATCGGAGATGAACACATTCTGTGTATGGTGGATGCCGCTGCGGATCTCATCGGCGATCGCATGGGGATCCTCATCCCGGGGGTCATCCTCGGTCAGGATGATCATATCGCAATAGCGGTCGGCCAGTTCGCCGAAGATCGGCCGTTTCTTCGTGTCGCGCTTTCCGGCCGAGCCGAATACCGCGATCATCTTGCAGCCTTCTTTCGTGATCAGCCGGCCATAGCTCATGATCTTCTCCATGCCATCCGGCGTATGCGCAAAATCCACGATGACGTTGAACGGCTGCCCTTCGCAGATGCGCTCGATGCGGCCGGCCACCTGATGGATATGCCCGGTATAAGGCAGGATCTCCTCCAGCGGCATGACCGACTCCGCCAGCACGGCGATCGCAGCAAGCAGGTTATAGACATTGAACAGCGCGACGAGATTCGTCTTGACCGGATATTCCTTTCCCTCATGGATCAGCGTAAACGACGTCTCTTCCACGCCCAGATGGATGTCATCTGCGCGATAGTCCGCGTCTCTCTCCACGCCATAGGTCACGGTGCGCACCGTACAGGCGTCGATGATCTTGCGGCCATATGGGTCATCGACGTTGATGACCGCTAACGCATCTTTTTTCAGCGAGGTGAACAGCTTGAGCTTTGCGGCGAAATAACGCTCCATGGTCCCATGGAAATCCAGATGATCATGCGTCAGGTTGGTGAAGACGGCCGCGTCAAAATCGACAGATTCCACCCGGCGCAGCTCAAGGCCGTGCGAGCTGACTTCCATCGCGCACGCCTTCATCCCGGCATCCACCATCTCCGCCAGCGTGGAGTGGATCAGGATCGGATCCGGCGTCGTGAGGTCTGGCTCGCGTCTGACATCGCCAAAGGAGATCGAGATCGTGCCGATATACCCGCATGGCGCACGATGTGAATACAGGCTCTGGATGATGTTGGTGACGGTGCTCTTGCCGTTGGTGCCGGTCACGCCGAACATGGTCAGCGCATGGCTGGGATTGTCATAGAAACGGGACGCAACCTCATTGAGCACTTTGTTCACATCGCCGACCTTGACATATACCGCGCCTTCCGGCATCTCGTCCAGATCCTTGGCATGCACGATGCACACCGCACCTGCCTTGACCGCATCTGCAGCGAAGGCGTGGCCGTCATTGACCATCCCTTCCAGGCAGAAGTACATATCTCCAGGCTTCACTTTGCGCGAATCGATGGCCAGACCGCCGATCTCGATGGCCGGCACTGATCCGAACAGCTGATTCAGTTTCATGAGATTACCTCCATTTCACTTGCGTGCATGCCTTCACGGCAGAAGCCGTCCAGGCGCACATATGCTCTCCTCGGCATCTCATCCCCCGTCCAAGGAATGTACACCGGTATATATTCGCTGCTGTATCCAAACAGCATGCCCTCTTTTCGTCGTTCGATGATGACATCTGCCTGCTTGCCCAGGAAGGTCTCCATATAGGCATGATGCAGCCGCTCTGACAGTTCGCCCAGCTGTGCGGCACGCGCTTTCTTCACCTGATTCGGCAGATGTCCGGGCATCTGTGCGGCGCGGGTATGATCCCGTCTGGAATAAGGGAAGCAGTGGATGAATGAGAAGCGCAGTTCTTTTTCCACCAGTTCGAGCGCCTGCGCGAACTGCTCATCGCTTTCCTGCGGGAAGCCGGCGATCATATCGGTCGAAATGGAGATGCCGGGCAGCTGCGCGCGGATATCCCGCATGCGCTGTGCGAACCAGGCCGTGTCATAAGGCCGGTTCATGGCGACGAGCACTTCATCGCTGGCCGCCTGGATCGGGATGTGCAGATGTCTGGCGATCCGCGGCTCCTGCTTCATGTAAGCGATGAACGCATCATCGATCTCATTCATCTCGATGCTGGAGATGCGGTAACGCACCTGCTCGGGCGTCGCATCGATCAGCTGTTTGAGCAGCTGCAGCAGCGTGGTCCCCTGATCACGCCCATAGCGTCCGGTATGGATGCCGCTGAGCACGATCTCCTGATGGCCGTGCTCGGCCATGGTGCGAGCGATGGACACGGCCTGCGCAGGCGCGATGGAGCGCTCTGCGCCCCTGGCATACGGGATGATGCAATAGCTGCAAAACTGATTGCAGCCATCCTGGATCTTGAGGAACGCCCTGGTCTGATGAGAAAACGCATGGATGTCCAGCGACTCGAACACATGGATGCTGCGCGCCGGCATCATCGGCTGCGGCGCGCCCTTCTTGTCCAGCGCGGCCGCAATCTGCTCCGCCAGCTGGCTCTTGCCCTGCGCGCCGATGACGACATCCGCCTGCAGCGAGGCGATATCGGCCGGGTCGGCAGCCTGTGCATAGCATCCGACCACAGCGACGAGCGCCGCAGGGTTCTGGCGGCGCGCCTGATGGATCTTCTGGCGGCTCTTCGCCGCCGCGGTATTGGTGACGCTGCAGGTGTTGATCACATAGATATCGGCTTTTTCCCGGAAGTCCACCTCCGTGTATCCGGCCTCTTTCAGGCATTCCAGATAATTCTGCGACTCATATGTATTCACCTTGCACCCCAGCGTTGCGATCGCAAAGGTTGTCATGTACAAGCAGGCTGAATCAGCCCTTCCCTTCCTTTCCTTGATGGTCTCTAACGTCTATTATACACGAAAAGCACTGCATGACGCAGCTTTTTCGTTTTCTTTCCCGTTTACTGGGCAAGCTTTTGCAGCTTGCGGCTCTGGCGGTCCTTCATCCAGGAGCAGCTGCTCAGCAGCTCCACGATCCGCTGCACATCCAGCGCGCAGAACGACTCGGCCAACGCGGATAACAGCGCATCATCCATCTGATCCGCAGCCTTCACCTCAAGGCACAGCGTCTCGATCACCTGAGCGCTTTCCATCAGATACAGCCGGTTGGCCTTGCGCAGATACAGGACGATCCGTCCGCCGGCGCGATCCTCATACAGACACTCGCACAGCCCGAATCCATTCGCATAAGGCGCGTCTCCATACATCCCCCAGCGCAGATAAGGCTGATAGCCGCGAAGCAGGCGCTGATACTGCGGGTAAGTGAACATGGCCGGCGAGCAGAGGTAGCGGCGGTTGAATTCCTCGTCGAAACAAGGCAGGCAGATGGCCGTGCCATTGCTGTCGAAGTGATGCAGCGCATCGCTCACCTGGTGGATATCCAGCATGAGCAGACGGTTGATGTCCTCATATTGCAGCGTGTGCATATAGTACTGCATGCTGTCCAGCGAGCGATACAGCACGTCATCCAGCTGATCCTTCTGTTCGAGCGCAGTGCGCACGGCAGACCATTTGATCAGATCCTCATCATCCTTGATCCGGCATTCTACATGATGATCTTCCAGGAACGATTCCAGCTCCCGGATATCTTTTTTTAACGAAGAAAGCGAAACGGCATTCTTGCCGTTCTTCTTTCCCAGCACGGTGAAGATGTCCTTCATTCCATTCCCCTCGATTCCAGTTCATATCCGATCTGCGCCAGCACGGCGATCGCTGCCGTCTCGGCGCGCAGGATCCGCGGTCCAAGCGATACGCAGGCAAATCCGTCCTGTTCGCTCAGCGCCACTTCCTCCGGGGCAAAGCCGCCCTCGCAGCCGATCATGATGCTCAGCGAAGCGAAGGACGACTGGCGAAGTGCAAAGGACAGCCGCTGCGCTCGATGGTCCGCATGTTCATATGCGATCAGGTTCAGATCGCTTTTGACCTGCGGCAGATCGTCCAAGGTGATCGGCGCGCACACCTTCATGCGCGAAAGACGGCGGCTCTGTTCACAGGCCTCGCTGCTGATGGCGTTCCAGCGCTCCAGCTTCTTGCCGGCTTTTTCCTTGGGCACCCGCGCGACGCAGTAGCGCGTCTGCAGCGGGATCACGCGGGCACAGCCCAGCTCCGCCGCTTTCTGCAGCACGAGCTCAAAGCGCTCGCCGCGGATCAAGCTCATGATCAGCGTCACTTCTGCCGGCATGTCGTTGCAGACATCGACCAGCTCATAAGGCAGCGCCTGCACGCTGCGCTCATGGACGCTGATCCGCGCCAGCATCATCTGCTGCTCATCACAGAGCGCGATCACATCGCCCTCCTTCATGCGCATGACATGAAGGATATGATGGCTCTGGCCCGCATCCAGCAAGAGCGGCTGGCCAAGCTGCAGACGCGCTTGGACAAAATACTGCTGCATGAGATGCTACCTCAGATTGGTGATCTTGCCCTTGATGGCCAGCGCCCGGAGCATCTTCACCTCATGCGGCTTGAGCACGCGGTATTCTCCCTGGCTCAGATCGCTGCAGCCCAGAAAGGCGATCTGCTTGCGGTGCAGGCGGCGCACCGAATAGCCCAGTGCCTCCATCATCCGCTTGATCTGCCGGTTCTTGCCCTCATAGATGGTCAGATCAAAGCTGCACTGATTCTTCTTCGTGTCCTTTTCTGTGATCTTGAACTTGCATGGCATCGTCTTATAGCCGTCATCGAGCACGATGCCCTCCTTGAGCGCCTTCATGTCCCTTGGGCTGAGGATGCCGTTGATGGTCAGATTGTACGTCTTTGGCAGATGATAGCGGGGATGCACGATCTGATTGGCAAATTCACCGTCATTGGTGATGATCAGCGCGCCGCTGGTGTCATAATCCAGACGTCCCACCGAGAATACGCGCTCTTCGCAGTCCATCAGATCGATGACCGTCTGCCGGCCGCGGTCGTCGCTGGACGCGCAAAGCGTGCGCTTCGGCTTGTTCATGAGATAATACACCTTATTCTCCCGGATGATCTGTTCGCCATCCACCTCGATGATATCGCCTTTCTTCACCTGTGCGCCCAGACGGTCCACGACTTCTCCGTTTACCTTTACCCGGCCTTCCACGATATACTGTTCGGCCTTGCGTCTGGATGTGATGCCGCTGGCCGCGATTACCTTCTGCAGTCGTTCCATGCATTCGCCCTCCCCTGTCATTTCCGATTCCTTTGTATTTTACACAAAACCGCTTATTTTGAAAAGGATTTTCGCGAAAGTGAAGGGCAAATCAACACAGAAATTTCAGCTTATCCGCCATAGAACATCAGCCCCAGCACGATGGCCGTGATCATGCCGGCCGCATCAGCGATCAGCCCGATGCCCAGCGCGCTTTTGATCTTGCGCACGCCGACGCTGCCGAAATACAGCGCGATCACATAAAACGTCGTATCCGTCGCGCCCTGCAGGATGCTGCCGATGAATCCGGCCAGCGAGTCCGGCCCGTCCTTGGTGAAGATCGAATGAAGGATGGCCAGCGAGGCATTGCCGGAGATCGGGCGGAAAAAGACCATCGGCCACACCGATGCGGGCACTGCGGGAAACAGCGAGCTGAAGAAGGCGCTTGCCCGCTCCATCAGCGTGCTCATGTCCAGCACGTTCACCATCAGCAGCATCGCGAGCATGGCCGGATAGACGCTGACGAACAGATCGAGCCCTTCCTTCACGCCGTTCACGAAGCTTTGGTACGCGTTGACGCGATGCGCGAGCGCCCAAGCCAGCACCGCGAGCACGACCAAGGGCAATATCCACTTATCCACGGTAGTTCCACCACCGATCCACCAGCAGGCCGACGATCGACGCACAGGCCGTGGCCAACACCGCATAGGGGAGGAAGCCCATGACATCCTGCGCGCGGAAGGCGGCCCGGATGGCGATGATGGAGGTAGAGAGCAGCGTCACGCCGGCCGTGTTGAGCACCAGAAAAGTGACCATCGGCCGGGATGCCGTGTCCTTCTTCGGATTCTCCTCTTGCAGCAGCTGCATCGCCTTCAGCCCTGCCGGCGTCGCGGCCGAGCCCAGGCCGAACATGTTCACGACGACATTGGTCACGATGTAGCCCAGCGCTTCCGGATTGCGCACATCCGGGAACAGGCGGGAAAGCAGCGGATGAAAGAGCCGCTCGGCACGCCGCAGCAGACCGCTGTCCTTCGCGACATTCAGGATCCCATTCCAGAAACAGGTCACGCATAAGAGCGGGACGACAAAGTCAAAGGTATCCTTGCCGATGTTCATGAACAGATCGTTGACCGCTTGCGTGCCGCCATTGCCCATCGCGAAGATCAGCCCCGCGCACAGGCAGATCAGCCAGACCCTGTTCATGTGCCCTCCTGCGCATAGGCATACCGGCGCACCTCATCGTTCACCACGGTCTCGATGCAGTATTGCCCATCTTCTAGAAACTCTTCTGCCTGATATGTCTCTCCCTGTTTCAGGCAGAGCCGAAGCTCTTCATCGACCAGATAGCGCTTCCCATCGATCACATACGATCCCGGCCGCAGGATGAGCACATCATCATAGTTCGCAAACACCTCGTCATAGCACTGCGCATGAAAGGCAAAGTCATCGCCCATGCGGAAGGTGACGGCAAAGACTTCCAGCCCTTCTTTTTCCGCGCTGCTGACCAGCGTGCGGCCGGCCTGCTTCGTATATCCGGTCTTTCCGCCGGTCGTATAGGCGTAATCTTCCAGCAGCCGGTTCTTGTTCACCCACACCTGCCCTTTGGCATTGTGGTATGTCTCACAGGAGACGATAGCGCGAAAGAGCGGCAGGGTCATCGCATGACGCATGAGCAGCGCCATGTCATAGGGCGAAGAGAGGTTACCGCCATCCTCCTCGTCCAGGCCGCTGGGATTGCGGAACAGGCTGTCCGCCATCCCGAGCTCATCCGCCTTATCGTTCATCCAGCCCACGAAGGTCTCGACATCTCCGGCCAGCTCACACGCGATCACCATGGCCGCATCATTGCCGCTGCGCAGCATCAGCCCATACAGCAGATCCTGCAGCGACATCTTTTCTCCCTGCTTCAGATAGATGCTGGAGCCGACCGCCAGCTTGATCTCCTCACCGGCTTCCAGTTCCTCCTCCAAAAGGCCATGCTCCAGCGCCACCACGGCCGTCATGATCTTCGAAATGCTCGCCACGCTCTGTGTCTGATGCAGGTTTTCCCCCATCAGCACCCGCCCATCTTCAGCCATCACACAATAGGCTTCCGATGACGCTTCTGCCTGTATCGGCACTGCGTTCAAACAGAGCAGCAGACATAAACCAAAAGCAGACAATCTGCGCATAAAATCACCATTCAAGTATATGATGATCGCTTTCTAAGATTGCCTGCTTTGTTCATACAGATGATATCTTGCTTTTCATGTTTCTTCATTCACTGGCATGTCCGAACCGGTCCGTTTTGTACAGATAATAACTGACGATTTCCTGTTCCAGCTTGACCCCTCGCTCAAGCATATACGTCACCGTATCGTGATAGACCGCATGCTGCGCCAGCTTGTTCAGCCTTCTGCGATCCTGCGTGGTCAACGGCAGAAGACAGCCGGCAAAGCGAGGGTCCTGCAGTTCCTGAACGGACATATGCCAGAGCATGAACGGGATGCCGGTCAAGGCGCACAGATTGTCATGGATATAAAAGCCGCCGGCATCGATATCGCCGAAATGACAGAATGACAGCTGCGGATGATCCAGATACACCCGCTTCAGAAAATCGCGCTGTGTGCGATTCGCGTAGCCGCCAAGGTAAAAGAAGACCGCATCCTTTCCCGTGCAGCGGTAATAGGCAGTCTTGTTTTCCACGGTGATGAAGCGCTGTGCATCCACATGGATCGCTTCGATGTCTGCTAATTCATCGGCTGCGAATTCAATGCCGCCGGGAAATGCACCGATCGCGATACGTTGTCCGCCCTTTTGGATGGTGATGCCGCCCTTGAGACAAATGCGCTGCTGTTCAGGATAGATCTGAAAATCTTCCAGGATCTCGCTGAGCATTTCATCATGGCCGCATGGCCGTTGGTAATGCGTGCGCAATTTGCGGCAGACGGCGTCGCATATCTTCTCTTCAAAGTATTTCGTGGTCCCATAGACCATCTGCGAGACTTCGCGCAGATAAAGCGGAACATCGTTATTCTCGATGAACACGAGCGCGCGCAGGATGTCCTCTTTCTGCTCCGCATTGGCTGGGACACGGTTGTGTTCAAGACTATCCCGCAGTTCACGGCACAGCTCATCCGCCGCCGGACTTTTCCCTTCATAGCGATGTACGACCGCCCAAACGCTGTTCATGCGCTCATGTTTAGAACGATAACCGTAATGCTCCTTCAGATAAGCTTCGATCGTTTCGATCTGCGCATCTACCAGATACATCGTATCGATCTCATTGCTGTAACGCGGCATCTCATAATGGATGAACCCGGCCAGAGCGCATCGTCGGGCCGCTTCGTTGAGCGCTTCGATCTCCATCGGATCGCCATCATTCTGTCGATATGCGCGATAGAGCTTTTCAGGCTTGAGCGCGGTCCGCCGGTTGATCACGTTGGTGCCATCGTCCTTGCGGCTCCTGCGATAGGATTCGGCCAGCTGCGTCAGGATCGCGTTGACATAATCATTTTGTTTCATCTTCATCATGTCCTCTTTGGCGCATGGAACTGGATGACGCCCATGCGCATGATGTCAGGGCGGATACGCAGCACCGGCAGGATGACCTCGCATTCGTCACCGATCGTCTCGGTCTTGTCCGGCGAGCAGAAGATCAGCTGCAGCCGCTGGCGACGCATGAATTCGAGCATGATCTTCACGTTGCCCGGATCCATCTTGGCAAACGGCTCATCGATGAACACGAGCCTGGTGGAATTGGTCCTCTGGTTATAGATCATCAGCAGCGCCGAGGTCAGGATAAGCAGATATGGGATCTGCACTTCTGCGCCGGAGTTATAACCCGTCTGGCGGGATAGCTTGGCATGATCCAGCACCTCGTTGGTGATCAGGATCTCATACGTCATGTAATTGCGGTAATCAGCAAAGCGGGCGATCGTCTCTTCGCTGTTTGTCTCGATGACGCGGTTGATGATGCGCCGCAGATCTTGTTCAAGCTGTTCTGCTTCTTCTGGTGAATGCGCAGCATCAAGATCAAGCATGCCCTGGCCGGCCGTGCCGCCCAGCTGTTCGCGATCATCCAGATAACGCGCATAGCGGATGATCTGCATATATTCAGAACCGTCTTTGACGTAATCGACCGCAAACTGATAGGTCGAAGAGAAATTGAGCTTGGCCAGCTCGATGTTGATCTCACGCAATTCGTCCTTGGCCCGCTCACATGACTTGAGGATCATGAGCACGAACTCATTCTTGAAGATCTCTTCATAACGATGCGTCTGCTCATCGAGCTTCTGGCGTGTCGCTTGCAGGTCATCCATCCAGATACGGTCTTTACGGGCCGCATACTGTCTGCGGTTTTCAATGCCGACGATCAGCCCGCTGTCAGGATAACGAGCCTGGTAGCCGGACTGCAGACGGATCAGATCTTCCTTAGATTTTTCGATGCTATTCTCGAGCCTGGTCCGGCTTTGCGGCAGCAACAGACCACCGTTTCCGCTGCTGCCATTCTGTAAATACTTCTCATATGCTTCCACCGCTTTCTGCAAGAGCGCATAATGCTCCTGCTCATAGGCATGATAGCGCTCTTCTGTCTCCTCCTGCGCTTGCATATGTTCACCCAGCAGACGCTCATCATGTTCGATCCGGGTATCTAAGCGTGTGGCCTGCTTTCTTTGCTCATCTTGTTCCTGCTTGATCGTCTCGCTTTGTATCCGCAGCTTTTCGACAAGCTGGAAAAGCTCCATATACTCCTGGTTATCTTCCTGCGCCTTGATCAGCTGCGCAAGCTGTTCCTTAGCGGCGCGCACCTGTATCATCGTCTTCTGATACGCATCATGCGCGTCATAACGATAGCCGTGGAAAAGCTCACGGTCATTCTTGAGCATGTTCTTGCGCGCAGTTATCTCTTCTTGCTGAAGCAGCAGCGCGCGTTTTTCAACATTCAGCTGTTCCACAGCCTTTTCGGCACGGATGCGGTTGAGTTCAAAGCTCTCCTGACCCAGATAATAAGAGCGGATGCGATCGAAACGCAGGAAATAGCTGTCCATGGCGACGGACACTCTTCCTTCTTTGGCGATGGCGTTCTCATAGTTGCGCACTTCGCTGATGTCCACGGCATGCATTCGGCCCAGCTGATAGTCGAAATAACGCTGTGCCACCTCATTGCGGATGGTCAGAAAATGCACCGGGGAATCATTTTCCGGCTTGATCGTCTTGCGCATCAGCAGCTTCGTGTTGAACAAATGCGCGTATTTATACGCAGAGCGGTTCAGCACATCATCTGCGATATCATAATAACGCGGATCCACGAGGATCGTGTAGCGTCTCGGCCCTAGAAAGGCTTCGATCGCATCACGCCATGCCTCATCCTGCAAAGCGATCACGTATTCACAGGCGAACTTCGCCTCTGAAGCGATGCCGCGCCGCTTAAATTCCTGATTGATCTCTTCGCGCAAGCCGACATATTCCGGGATCAAGGAGTAGGCGCTGCGATGTTTGCGGCATTCCTCGATGATCTGCAGCTGCCGCTGGATATCGTCATTGACCTTGACCAGTTTCGTCCTGATCTGCTCAAGCCTGGCGATCAGCTTATCATGCGTATCATTGACCGCGATCTTGAGCTCTTCCGCAGCTGCTTCTTTTTCCATGGCAGAAAAGCGACCGCGCTCACACAGCCCGAGCAAGATGGAGCGAGGCAATGCGATTTCTTCTTCCTCCAGCAAGGAAAGCATTTCCTTTACTTTCTGCTGGAAACGCTCCAGCTCGTCCATGTCGCTTTGCAGGCGCTGTGTCTCTTGCTGCAGCTCGTCCAGATGGCGTTGTTCCTCCGCGATCATCTTGGCACAATCCATCGCATTGAGATTGACCTGAGCCTGGATCAGCCGTTCATCTGTATCTTTGGCACGTTTTTCCAATGTCCGCAAGAACGTGCTGATCTCCTCTTTCTGCCGGGATGCCAGCTGACGATCCTGTGCAAGACGGCTGATCTGCTGCTCAAGCTCACGTTTCTTTTTATAGCACTGCTTGATGTCATCCATCAACAGCCGGTTCTTTTCTCTTTCCCAAGTGTCATATTCATTCAATATCCCATCTAGTTCGCTGACTTCTTCTTCGATCAGCTGAAACGTATGGTTCAGCCTATCGATGTTTTCTTTTGCCTCGATGAGCTTGGTGAAATCAACGGGCTTTTCTTCCAGCACGCTGTCGCGGATGAACCGGTCTACCTTGGCGCTGGGATCGTAGGTCATGATCCCGCGCAGACGCCGCAAATAAGCGGGCAGCTGACTCAGCCCCATCTTCATCCCGGTCATCTGCAGAAACTTGGGCAGCCCTTTTTCCCGATCCATCATGATCAGCGAATAAGCCTTTTGCAGACCATCTGCAGAATAAGGCTGTTCCTTGCCATCCTCGATATATGTATGAGAAACATCATCCAGCTTCGTATCATTCATGACATAGCGACGGGTCCGATAATTATTCGTCGCGTTTGTTTCGATGACGGTGCCCAAGATGAAATATTGATCGGCAAGATCATCATGATACTCCAAAACGATGTGGCTGTACACATTGGGAAATCGTTCTGCCGGGCGCATATATGTGCCTGCCGTCGCATCAAGCAAACCGCGCGTATAGGAATACAGCGTACGGCTGCCCTTGCTTTCTGATGATTTGTTGAAGACCGTATCGCCATACGCCGCATACTTGATCGCGTCCAGCAGCACCGATTTGCCATTGCCGTTCTTGCCGGCAATGAGCGTGAATTGTCCGATCGGCGCCGTCTCATGGGAAAACGCATACCAATTGATCAGGCGTACTTTCGTCAGCTGGATCATGCATCTCCCTCCTCATCATCACTATCTGCATCTGTATCTTCTTCCTTGACGTATTCCTTGACGACCGCCTCAAACTGCGGGATATCCCAGCCAAACTGCAGAGAAGGATACAGCTGGATAAGCATATCCTCTCCTTCCTCATTGTCATTGAAATTGATCAGGCTGTACTTCTTGAACAGCTTGAGCGCGCCGGACAGCTCCTGTTTGCTGGCGATATCGCCGTAAGACAAGATCTTATCGATGAGATCGCCTTTCGTGATGAAATTGCCTTCGCTGTACCCCAGATTCTCCAGATAGATCTTCCACAGCACGAGCAGCAGATGATACTGTGTCGTGGTAAAGGCCACTACATTGGCACGCTTGAGGCCGACGGTCTCTTCGTCTTCTTCGCTCATGCAAAGCATGCATACGCCGCTTTTGTCTTCGACCATAACATCAAAGCCGATCATGCGCAGATACTCAGAGATATCCTGACGATTGGATTCGCGAGAAACAAACGCATACAGTTTCTCATCCTTATCCCGCAGGATAAACGTGGAGGAAAGCAGTTTGCGTATGCATCGTTTGAACAAGATCCCATTTTCTTCTTTTATGCTCAATTGCAAGCTGATATCACTCATAAAATCCCTCTTGTCTTGTTTTCTTCTTGATCCGAAATGCGCTGATCGCCGCAACCTCGGTCTCGACCATACCATTTTCAAATTCCACCTCATAAGGAAAGCCGACGGATCCGGAATAGATGATGCTGGCGGCAGCCATCATGGCATCTTCGCGGCGGCGGATCCCGCATGCCTCGATCGGCATGCCCTCCTCAGTAATGGGCAGCCGGTCAAGATAGGCCTTCACTTTATCCATGCTGTAACGATCCGGCCTCCCCTTGAGCAATTCATCGGTCAGCCTCTCCAGTTCCTGCGCAGAAAGCGTATCCTGCGCTAATCCGATGCCCGGCTTATCTGCCTTGCGACGACGCCGCCGTTCGATCGACTTGCGTCCGACAAACTTGAACTCGAGCAGCCGGTGCGCCGAAGCGATGTGACACAGGATCTCCTCACGCTCTTGCACAGAACTTTCCTTTAATAATAACAACAGCCGGTTGAGCGTCTGTTCCAGGTTTGTCCCATTGCCCAGGACCATGCTGATGCGCATGGCATACAAGTTGTAATACGTATTGATCTTGCGGTCGATATAGCCGATATCCCGCTCATATTCCAGACTGATGAAGCTGTCCAGCTCACCGAACTGCCGATCGATGAGATCCCTTGCCTGCGACGCGTTCACCCGTTTCAGGCTGACATACTCCTCGATCATCCGCTTGTAGATCTCCGAACGCTGCAGCTTTTGCAGCAGCCGTTCGATATTGGCGATATACGCAGGAATGAGCCCGCTCTTCTTGATGAAAAAGTAATCCTGGAAGAAGCGGTTGAGCAGCTCATCCTTTAACAGGAAATGTCCGAAGCTGTTCACATCGCTCATCTTCAGCACAGCGCGCATGATCGCGCGGATGCTGTCCTTCAAGATCAGCAGCTCGTTCTTCAAGTCGCATTCATGTTCCACCAAAGGCACCAGGATGCTGGAATACGGGCGGACAGCCCGGCCGCCATCCTTGGCAAACGCTGCACTTAAGATTTCATGCATCGAAAAGATGTGATTGGTGATCGCTGCGTTTGCGTCCGTATCAAAGATCTTATGCACCGCATCGATGAGCTTGCGGCAATATGCCGATACCGACGCGATATTATCACCGCTGCGTCCGATCTCCTTGGCCGTGATCCAGCCGCAGCTGCGGAAATACCGCAAGATCATCGCCGCATTCTCCTGCGGAGCCTTATTATTGGCAATGATCTCATCCGGATTCCCCAGCTGCTCCGTCTCGATCGCATACTGACAATTCTGCAGATACAGCGTCAGACAGTTTTTCGCGTCAGCCTCATATAAAACCGGAATTTCCTTCGACTTCTCGATCAGCTCAGAGATACATGAAAAATAAATTTCCCGATTCTTTCCGGTAAACGGATTGAAAAACTTATCGCTCACTGCTTGAAAGACCGACATAGCACCCTTCCCTTCATTCAAAAGTAAACATTTTCTTCATCAAGAATAACATAAAAACCAACAATTATCCATACGCGCCAAAACACAAACGGCGGAGAAACCCCCAAAAGTCTCTCCGCCTCATCTTATTCAAGCATCTTTTTATACTTTTCCCATTCATCTTTGGACACACCCAACGCATCCATTGCCTGTTCTAGTGTGAAATTCAGCTTCTTCATCAGGCTTCTGATCGAATTCAGCTTTTCTTCCTCACGTCCCTGAATGATTCCTTTACGAATGCCACGATTTTCTACACCTTTGCTCAAATTGCACATTTGTCGCACCTCCATTTCCATATCTTCGTTCATCGCAATGTGAAATTCTTCTTCCAGGATGCGCTTTCTCTCCTCTACGTCTTTGTCTGATCGAAACAACACATCCAGCAAACGCAGCACGCCCTCTGCCCCTTTTTTCTCCTCATTCCCAAGCATGATGAAGGCCGTACGCTGCAAGCCATAACCTTTGATTGGTCTGCTCATTCTGCCAGATCGCTCTTTCATCATGAACGAAGTTATGTAAATCGTATTCTCCCTGTACTTAGGCGGATTAGTACAGACCCAGATAGAATAGGCCTTTTTGATGTCCCCATAATGCGAATCCGTAAACTCTCTGCCCTTCTGTGATGAGATCAGCCTGGCACTGTAATACTCTGCGCGAGAGGTCAGCGGATAATGTGAATTGAAGTCCGTCTGTGCCCCTGCTGTTTCCTTGATAAGTTCCAACGCTGTCAGCGGATAATGTGAATTGAAGTCCGTCTGTGCCTCCACATTGATGATCAGACGCATCGGCTTTGATGAAGGGATCATGGCCGCGAAGAGAATATCAAAGACCACTGTTCCTTCATCATGACTGGTATTTACCGTATTCATGCCGTTGATCAATGTGGTGTTCTTTTCATCAGGGAAAACCGGTGCAGCAGAAACACTTGGCGAAGCCTCAATGCATCGTGCGATATCCTCTACCACCATTTCCTGACATTCGCTCACACAGTATTTCATGATCCAGGCAAGGATGCTCTTTTCGCTGAGCAACTGTTTGCATACCGCGTCATAGCTGATGTGATCAGCATTATTTTCGATCGTACGAGCCAAAGAAGTTTTCATGTCCCATCCTTTCTTTAATCATAGCACATTGTGCTGAACATATCAGGGCAAGAACAGCAACACATCTTCTCTTATTGCCCTATTCTGTCCCCTCACCCACCTCATACGGCCAAAAATAAAAGTCCACTAGATCTTTTCAAAAAATCTTGAGCTTAATGATGATTCTTTGCTATCGCTCACGCTCAATAGAACTTAAATCTGATCATTCAGTTTTCAACGCTCTCAAAACTATGAGATATACCAAGAAAATCTTTTCATCTACTTATTCCCGCTTCAGCAGGCACGTGCGGACACGTATCAATTTTATTGACACACGTGTTTACACGTGTCAGAATGTTGCTGTGACGGGGAAAGGAGATTAATTCATGCCGATGACGTCTAAGGAAATGATTAATTTCCTTAAGAAAAATGGTTTTGTTGTCCTAAGGCAGAAGGGTACATCCCATGTTCAAATGAGAAATCTGGCAAACGGCAGACAAACCACTGTTCCTGATCACGGTTCCAAGCCTTTAGGAAAGGCTTAACCATCAAAATGGTGACTCAACAATTTGAACAATGTTTTCGGCATCAAAATTATGACACTTTATTGATTTTGTAAGCTTGTTTCATTACTTGAAAAGTATTAAGTCACCAAATCGTTGGTAAAGCGTTAGGAAAAGGATTGGAACAAGCAATCTTAAAGCAGGCAGGACTAAAAAAGTAGTCCTCCTGCATCTATGAAAGTGAGGTTTATTATACTATGTCGAGTCTTTTCTATCCTGCTGTATTTCATCCGGATGATGGCAGTTATTGGGTTTCATTCCCCGATATTCCTGAAGCTTTAACAGAGGGAAGGGATATAGAAGAAGCATACGAAATGGCCGTTGACTGTCTAGGTCTCACTCTTTCCACCAGAGAATATGATCATACAGCCTTACCGAAAGCTTCATCTCCTGAATCCATCGAATTAAAAAATGGAGAGTTTCTGGTCTTGATTGAAATTGATCTACTCAAGTACAAAAAACGCACAAATATGAAGTCTGTAAAAAAGACTTTAACTATACCTGAATGGTTAAATCAAGAGGCGCTTTCCAAAGGAATAAACTTTTCTCAAGTACTCCAAGAAGCACTCATCTCAAAACTGCATTCATCTTAAAAACACCCCAGCGTCGGGTGTTTTTAAATGCGTTTTGATCATTAGGAGAAAAATTCTAATCTCAATAGTTCATAATTTAGCATAAATAGTTGAAGAACGAGAACTCTGATTATTGTCCAATAGCTTTTTGATAATATGGAAATAAACTAGAACGATGTGTGTGAATTATCCCTGTGATTTATAGTATCTATATATTTCGAATACATTTTGTTGTATACTAATTATAGATTAGTACACTTATTAAGCAAGGAAGGGATTTTTGATGAAGAAAACTATAATTGTCTTATTGTTGATTTTGGAAATAAGTATGATGTCTGTTCTAATCTACCTTTTATATTCGCAAAAAAGTACATTAACTATAACTGAGCAATCTTTCGAGTTTTTGCTAACTCTGATAAGTATTGCGATTTCTACTTGGGTAGGACTAAACATTTACAATGTAATAGAAAAAAGCGAGTTTGAGCATTTAAAAAAAGAGGTGGAAGATGAGAAAACAAGCTATGAAAATACAGTAATAGAATTAACAAAACAGCTTGTATCTGCTAAAAATGATTTAAAAGAGCTTCATGAGCAGCAAAAGGAAATTACTGAAAATATCATGGAAGAACGACGAAGTATATTTGAGGCCAATTTGAATATTAATAACACATGGTATAAACCATTTAAAGTGCTTTGCCATGATAACAATAATCAAACAACTTTTAAAATATTTGGATATTTGACACAAATAGAAAAAATGTATTATGGTGCATACAAGGCTGATGAGCAAAATGATTCTATTGAAGCACTAAAATACTGCGAGGAAGGTCTAGATTTTTTAGAGACTTGTAAGAGCTTTTTTGATAACAATTCATATAGCACCTCAAAAAATAACCTATGGTATTCATTTTATTTGCAAATCAGAGAAAGTGATTTTTACTATTTTATGGGAAATTATTATCGCCTATATGCTCAAGACAATGAAAAAGCTAAATCATATTATGAAAAAGAATTAGGTATTTTAAAACATATAGATTATTTGATTCGTGAATCTGAATTAAATATTAATGATTCTTTTTGCTTGGCAAAACATTATAATACTATTGCAGTTTCTTACGTATTTTTAATGGATCTTGTAGATCCAGGCGAATCTGTGTATCAGGAGTATAGTCTGATGGCTTATCGATATTCTCAAAAGAGTATTGACACAAAATATGCCAATTCAAAGGCTTATAGAAATTACGGGGTGATTTTGGAGAGACGGAGGGAATATGATCGTGCGAAAACAGCATACAAAACTTCAGTTTCAAAGAATCCGAGAGAATACAAATCTTATTTATGTATCGCAAGTTTACTATTAAAAGAAATTGCAAAGCAACTAGAAACAGAGTATAAGGGTTCTTTCATATTTAATAAAGTTTCTCTTTCTCAAAAAAATAGTTTAAAAAAACAGTTAGAAGAAATTCTTGCAAATCTAAATTTAGGGATGGGATACGCTCCTGTAACTGATGATTTTCATAATAAATTAGGTTGGTGTTATTCTCTTTTATGTCTGCTGGAAGATGATCCATCACAGGCACTCTCTTATTATAACGAGGGTGAAAAGCACCTTAATGTTGTAAAGCAAGTGCGTCCAGAAATAGCGGAGAAGAATATAAATAGATTGCAATGCATCGGGATTCAAAAAAATATATGTGCTAAGAAAATATCTGTTGCATAACCAGTTTAGAAAAGGCACTACGAAAGTTTTTGATGTGATTTTCATCTGTAGGATAAAAAAGTGGAGTGCGGATAAAAAATGGACTCCCTCGGGTTTCGAAAGGAACTGAATTACTATATGCCTTCAGGACAAAATTGACATCAAATAATATTACTTTACTACCAGTGTGGTTCTGCTATCAACACCATTCGTATACTGGAGTATCCAACTAAGAAGGAGCTAAATATAAATATGAAAGTCTTGTGAGGAGCAATGAGCAAAAAAGGGTATAAAATCCCCCTCCCCACAAAAAATAAACTTTTTTAGTGTGATTCGATATGGTACAATAACTATAGCAATCCGCTTTAGATTGTTGCAGTTGTCATTGCAGGATCTTTTTGATGATGATTAGGGCATGACCCTGTTGGAAGTCGATACCATACTTCCTTTTACAGATCCCTGTATCGGTTGAGACGCATCTGCGCTTCCTAAGGTGGGTTGTTTTTCTTTTGCGTCTTCTTCCGCCGCATTGGCAGTGCATTGTTC
>ERZ827423.373-NODE-373-length-59101-cov-11.972902_pt1 | contig 59101 bp, 56 predicted proteins | sample MGYA00519775_ERZ827423 | MGnify/ENA primary metagenome ERZ827423 (study PRJEB31778, sample SAMEA3449296) | human gut metagenome | biome: human gut; feature: human-associated habitat; material: faeces | place: United Kingdom | collected 2010/2012 ... | reverse complement strand
GCGTTTCTGGATCAGTTTTACAGACAGCTGCCATCAGGATCTTCTTATGTACGTCGATACTGCCGCAAATAGGCCGTTTGATATCCCCATTTGCAGAATAAACGACCGTGGTGCCACTATCCATTGCCAGTGAGTTCAGATGATGTTTTCCTCCATTAAAACAAAATTTATTTAACGAATGAAAAAGATGTGCAATAGATGTTGACATTTTTGAACGATGTGGTATTCTGAAAATAGAAACGAGAGGAGATGGCATGATGAAAAAAAGATTAAACATATTTATGCGGATTGACTTGATTAATTTAGGAGTTTTGATTAAACAACAAAGCGTTATTGAGATATTTTTGTCCACGTAATTATAAGTTGTGGAAAATGGGAGGAAAAAATAAAGAAGATATTAATTGCTTGTTTGTCAATTTTAGTGGTATGTACGTTATTTCCTACAAATGTTTTTGCTATTAGTGATTATAAAGCTTCTGAATCTTTTGAAAAAGTGGAAGAAATTGCCAGTGCGGAAGATATCATTGGTACCAAGGGTGAAACTTTAGAGCAATTATTTTCACCAATTCAAAAGTTTGATACATTTCAACCAGAGTTATCTGAAGTAAAAATTACCTATGATAGTGAAAGTGATCGGATTTGCTTCTATGGTAGACTAACGTTATCTGAAGGACAATATGATATCCTTTCAGAAGGTAATGTTTATAAAAACGTTAAAACTGAAAATGCGAAAACGTATGATAATATTGTTCTTGCGGAAATGGATAATTCAGAGAAGTGGCATTTTGTACAGCTAAAAATAGAAAAAAACAATGTTGTAAATTTAATTTTACAGAATATAGACACCGGATCACTATACCAATTTAAAATTGAAACAGAAAATAGTTTTGATAAAATTTATGGCGTATGTAAAAATTCTCTTGAAGGAAAACCACTTGAAGAAAAAATAATGAAATTGTATAGTGTTCATAGAAATTTAATTGACGCTGAAGAAGAAACTGTAATTACCGAAAGCATCTCGTTTGATTCAAGTGATATAAATAACAAGAAAAGAATATCAACTTTATCAAATGAAACAGATAAATATAGTGAATGGAAACGATTATATGAAGATTCATATAGAAAAGGAACTGTGGATTTAGATAATTACGATTTGTCGTCAAATTATTTTAGCACTACCGGAAAGCATAATATTGAAACTCTTCAAGAAGATATGGATAACGGTAAATCCACATCTCCACATATTATTGTTTATACTGTTGAGAATGGGACGGGAGTTAATTTAGTTCAAATAGTATTGGGATATTATACTTTTCATGAACCAACGGCTTCTAGTGTTACTATGCAATTCTCTTTTGGAGGTAGTGCAGTGTTTGAATATACAAAAAGCACTAAAAAAGCAACATGCCTATACGTGAATCCTACTGTATTTGAAAAATGCAGACTCTGCTTATCGTGTGATTCTAGCGAAGGCATTTTTATAGATAGATACGTGGATGGACAGTATTTTATAGGTAGTGGAGCTGTAAAAGAATTGTTAGTTATCGGTACAACAGTAGCGTCAAATATATTGAATAATTCTGTCACTTCTACAGTTATGAGTTATTTAACATCATTGTTTAGTAATAATGATAAGAAAGAAGCAGGAAATTATATTACGTATCCTAAAACAGTAGAGGAGCAAAAAATCTACAATGATGGTCCTATTAATGTTATAGGAGTTTCTTTGAAAGATGGAGATTATTTAGGCGATACCACGGTTACTAGTAATGTGGTTACTAATGACTATCTCGTTATAGAAGGTTCCGTAAAACAATTAAAAGAAAAAACTAATATTCAATATTTTAGCTCTTTTAGTTATAAACTTGTTATTTAAGTATTCTATTGATGCTCAGATTTTGAGGTTAGGTAAAAAGCTGCAAATACTGTTCTTTAAAAAGAACAGTATTTGCGTATAAATTTTATTTTGCTATAAAGCAAATTGTCTAAATGGTCTATTTGAATTTTAGTTCAATAATTGTTATATATATATTAGGAGAACCCATATGAAAATCAGGACGATTATGTTGTCGATCTGTTTAACCCTGTTTGTGTTGGGATTGGTCTTTTTGCCAGGAATTGTGTATGATCTGCCTTTTTTTGAGCCGATCGATTTCAGCCAATTTAAATATACTTGTTGTGCCGGAAGACGCATATCAGAGAATCAGGAATATGCGGCTTATGGAGAGATTTATCAAGTAAGAGAAGGTTTTGAGGACGCATATATTTATGTTGTTATTTGTCATCGCGATGAAGAAGGATGTATGGAATTCGCATGCCCGATGGAAGGAAAACGTCCGATATTTTACGAGAGAGTAAAAAAAGATGAAGTCATCAATGTCATGGTTGACGGTGAACAAAAACCATTTTATCTGGAAATGAAATGGGTGGATGATGATCACATCTTTATCCATGACAGAGTGGTAGATATTTCAGAGGGGTATGATTATCGCAACGACACAGATTCCTGAATCCGGTTTGGATATTCGAGTTTTGCTCAGATCACCGATTTAGATTTCGAAAAAGTGTTTCTCAATAAAAAAATGATACGCGCCACGCAAATCAATTTTCCAAAATGTAAAAAAGATGGTACAGTAAATACATGAAGAAAAATGGAATTACAGAATACTTTGAAGAAGTAGAAACAGAAGAAGAATACGACGGATATTTTTGCAGTATCTCTGAGCTTATTGATTATTTCGCGTCAAGGGATCCGGGTCTGAGCTTTGCTCAGACCCACTGATTTTTCTTTCAGACCCAGCAATACGCTTTTGGGATCCACCGGTGTGTTTTTTACATTTTATGCTTGGCACAGTATTCCCTCATATTGGTGCTGCCGGTCTCAATCCAGAAGGCTGTGTATGCGTAACGGTCTACAATCGCTTCTGCCCGTACTCCTTCGCCCAAACGTTTCACCCAGTCATCCTTGCAGTATTGCGTACAGAAGATGGTAGAGGTTGTATCAGAGCGCCTTTTCATAAGCTCAAACAGGAAGTGAAGTTCCGCATCCGATATGTCAGACACAAGCCACTCATCCAGTATCAGGAGAGGTATCCGGCTGTAGCGTTCAAGCAGCTTCCTTTGGTTCCCCGAAACTACGGTGGAGTCCCCATCCTCCATTAACAGATCAGGCAGCCTGACATACTGTACCCTGACATGGTTCAGGCAGGCTTCTTTTCCCAGGGCACAGGCCAGGTAGGTCTTCCCTGAACCGGTAAATCCCTGGAGGATGACGCTCTGGTGTAAACCGATGTACTGGCCACTGAACAGGTTCTCAATGAGATCCCTGTTTAATCCGCGGCTGGCATAGATCACTCCCTGCCGGTTTGCCTGCGGAAAGCGGAGCTTCGCTGACTTGATCAGCCGCTGTATCTTCCCATTGTATTTCTCCTGGTAAATGTAGTCCACCAGCCGCTGCATCCTTTCATCGAAGGGCAGGGCTATTGTCGCAGGATCCGCCTGCTGTACCTCCAGCCCCTTGATTGCCTCGCCCAGATTAATTTCACGTAGCTTGCGCCTGGTTTCTTCATTGATCATCTCTGCCACCTCCGTAATAGCTGCTTCCCCTCAGGTATCCCATCTGGGAATGGCCCTTTGCATCTGCTTTTTTGCGCTCTGCGTAAATCTCATCTTGATTGGATGCAAGGATCGAATTAAGATGGTGGTAACGGGGCTTTTTAATCCCGCTGGTGATGGCAAACTCACAGGCAGCTTCCAGGCGTGCTTCGGAGTATTTGTTGCTCAGTCTCAGGACAGCCAGCGCAGGGTTATAGCCCTGTTCTTTTATGGGAACCCCCTCAAAGATACGGTCAATCGCCTGTGCCGTATAATCGCCGATGGATCGTGCCCAGTTTTTGATCCGGATATCATCCCATGGGGAAAACTTGAACTTATCCGGCATATCTTCCGGATGGGTGGAATACTGGTTCCTCCGGCCAGCCGGGAAGCGGTTATGCGTGGCTATGCGGGCAGAACCGCTGTAGATCTCCACGGTGCTGTCCGTAACCTTCAGGTCAACACTCTTCCTGGCATACTGGTAAGGACAAGAGTACCGGTTATACTCAAAGACGACATGGTAGTCGATGTTTACCTTCCTGCCATAGATCCACGTGGCGATCTCATAAGGGACAGACGGCAGTGGATGCAGGAACGGCTTCTCATCCAGGTAAGCGTCATAGCGGCTCCCTTCACGTTTCTGGAAACTCTCGTGGTTGAATCCGTAGAGCTTTTTTGCGACGGCAGCTTTCAGATCCTCAAAGCTGTAAAAAGTCTCGTTCCTCAGCCGTGCGATGATCGCTGTTGCAATCTTCCCCACTGTGCCTTCCACGGAAGCTTTCTGTTTGGGTTTACGGATGCCTGCCGGCATGATGGCTGTCTGGTAGTGGCTGCCCAGGGCTTCATAATCCGCAGTCAGGACAACCTCCCCTTCTCTGGGATGGGATACAACGCCCGTCTTCAGGTTATCGCAGACAAGACGCGTGGCAACCCCGCCGAAGAACCCATACATGTGGATGTGGGCGCGGATAAAGCTGTCCATCTTCATGTCCCGGCATGGTTCCACGTAGGAGTACTGGCTGTAGGGCAGTGTCCCTACAAACAGGTATACGGTCACGATCTCCCCTGTGGAAGTGTCGACATAGGCCATGGTAGGCCCTGACCAATCTACCTCCACAGCAACGCCGGGCTTATGTTCCAAGTGGTTCGTAAGCTTGTTTACAATCGTGTATTCGCTGTAGCCCTGACAGTATTTCGTATATCCCATGGGAATGTTGCCAGACGCCCTGCATTTGTCCTGGTATTCCTGCCAAAGGAGCTTCAGCGTCACGCCAGTACGTTTCAGTTCCTGATGGACATACTCGTAATCCGGCTTGTCATACAGGTTTTCCAGGACAAACTTGTCCGGATAAAACTTGTGGTAAACCGTATCCTCATCCATCTGGGCGATGTCCTCATAAGATATGCCCATCCTGTCAGCGATGTGGAACACATCACCGACAGAGTTCTTTGAAATGTGCCTGCTGGCGGCGATTGCATTCCGCCCCATCCCGGCACTGCGAAGCTCCAGTATCAGCTTCACGTTAATCTTTTTGGCCATGTTTTCGGCCTCCTTTCGTAGAATCGGAGACTATTTCTCCAATAAAGATTCTACAAAAGAATAGCTGAAGGAAAAACCTGGCCTCTCGGCATCGGGGCGGATCCATTGCATGAGCTGATCAAGGGTGGATCACTTATGTGTACTGGTGGATCTCAAAAGTGTATCGATGGTTCTCATGGCGTGAAATATTCACTTATCACGATCTCTATCTTAGGCAGCATATGCGGCTTGAGAAATGTAAGACAGATCCATCAGTGGGCATCAAGCGCCAGAGTAAGCGGGTTCTTAAAGGAGCGATTTGGAATTGAACATGTGCCGTGCTACTACTGGATGCTTTGTCTGCTGAAGATGATCAAAACTGACTCTCTGAATCTTTGTTTCATGAACTGGGTATCCTCATTTTTGCCCGAAAACATGGCGAATATGACCATTTCTCTCGATGGAAAGACCATATGTTCTACGAACCGGATATCCAAGATGGACAGTCCTTTGCATATCGTCAGTGCACAGATCTCTGAGCTCGGCCTCACATTGGCACAAAGAAGCACGGATGCAAAAAGCAATGAGATCAAGGCGGTGCAGGAGTTATTGAAGACATTGCATATCGAAGGACAGATGATCACAGCAGATGCATTGAATTGCCAGAAAGAAACAGCGAAGATTATCATGGAGCAGAAAGCAGATTATCTGCTGTGCGCAAAAGATAATCAGCCTGCATTGAAAAAAGATATTGAAGAATATGTGCAGGATGATGAGCTGCGTGAAACGATGGACATGGCAGCAAGAACAGAAAAGAATTACGGCAGGATCGAAACAAGGACGGCATATGTAAGCAGTGATATCGCATGGCTGCAACAGCGCAGCAACTGGAAAGGGCTGAGCAGCATAGGAGCGATCCATACAGAAAGCAGCGATGCAAAAGGAAACAGCAGTGAATGGCATTACTATATTTCCAGCAGGAAATTAAGTGCAGAAGAACTGCTGCATCATGCACGGATGGAATGGTCAGTAGAAACGATGCACTGGCTGCTGGACGTACATTTTGAAGAAGATTGGTGTCTTGTGGAAGATAAACATGTACAGCAGCATTTGAACATGTTCCGAAAAGCAGCGATCAATCTGGATCAAGCAATACAAAACAAGAAGCTGTCCGAAGAAGCCGATCTCCAATGTCATGCTCGATTGTTTGGTCGATGATTCCATGATCTTAAAGGTCATTTCTGAAAATTGATTTGCGTGGATACGCGCCCTGTGTGCTTGACAGGGTGCGTATCATTTTTATGCACGCATTTCCAATTTATTTTTTGTTTTTCAGCAGTTTCTTGATAGAAGGCAGAAGCTTATTTGCTGCAGCATACATGATTTTGTGAATAGGCAGATCAAACTCACCAATATACTCTCGTATAACAGGATTGAAATTCGATTTGAATTGAGATAATCCATCTTTGAAGTCTCCGTCAATTCCGCCCATTGTCACAAATTCATATCCATGAGAAAAGGCATATTCAAACTGTGTCAAATACAACAAATACTGTGGCCGAAAGTTCATAAAATCATCATTGCTTCCCGCATACAGCATCTCGCACTCTTTGCCATAGCCGATCATGATCCCACCGGCAATAGCCGTTCGGCCCGGATATTTTTCACATACGGTTTTGATCGAGTCAATTTCCTCATTCGTCTGAAGAAGCTCATGTTCTTTCTTCTTGTTCGGTCTTTCAGCAATGATGTCTTCTAATTGTTTCTTTTTTTCAAGCAGCGTTTGCATTTTCTGCTTTGGATCTACATAAGCCAGAAATAAATGCGCATTTTTTGGATATGTGCGCAAAAGCAGCTCAAAATAATCTTTCCCGCGTAAATGCACTTGCTTTCTCTCCTCAGTCATGTGCATGATTTGCGCAAATTCATCTAAGCCCTGTACGCCGGCTTCTTCAACCACGACATTTTTCTTCTGCGCTTTTTTGATCGAACGCAAGGTAGAGCTCGGTAAATGCTCTTTCAACTCACATGGATATAATCCCATATGAAATCTAGGCTGTACGGTCTCTTCGATATATGTAGTGAATCCTTTGTGGATGCCTCCGATCGCTTTTATGTCAGCGAGTATGGACTGTGTATCTGTATGAGCATTCAACACTTCTTTATGCAAAGAAAGTTCACGGATGACGATGCCTGGATCAAATTTGATGAACACACAATGCTTTTGTTTCGCCAGCTTTTTCAGGTTTTCAAAAAAGAAATTGAATAACTCTTTATTCGTATAGTCCAGTATCGGCCCTTTGGGCAGATAAAACATCGTAAAAGAAAACGGCAATGGTTTGATCAAGATCAACCCGGTGGCTGCTAGCTTGTTCTTATCATAAACGCCAGCATAGACATGATCCCAGTTGTTTTTTACTTTTGCCCAATCATAGCTTTGAAGCAAATTGCAAAGTTGATGGCTTTGTACAAACTGCTCATATTCTTCTTTGGGAATATCCATTCTAAAACGATATTCGTTCATCATTCAAAAGCCTCCAATCCTATCTCATCAGAATTATGCTGTATCAATTATCCAAGATGCGGCCTGATTCATATCAAACCGTAATTATTTTGGATAACCTTAAGCAAATTTCAAAATTATAATATGATTATACGATCAATTTGTCAAATACACCGTTTTTATCAGCTGGAACTTATCTTGATTTGAAGGTTGAGTCATACCAAAGTGATATTTGCTGAAAAGGAGGTATGATGATCATCATGTAGAAATTACGCAGATACGGTTATGCACGCTTAGTTTTCGCGCTTGATTTATTTTGTTTCTAGTTTTGGACGTTTGATCCACAACAAGAAAAGGACGATTTATCAACTGTTAAAACGTCCTTCTTGTCATATTTACGGCACAAATGTGCCTGAATATTTCGCATCATTTGCAGAATTCTCTGAACTTTATTGGAAGTATTCTGTGTTCTCATCATCATTTTCGGCAGGGATCAAAATGGCATTGCATAGTACCGTTCCCGAATTAAAGAAAAAGATGATGATGATCGGATATAAGAGAAAGAGAACAGGAGAGATGAGCAACAATAGCGTATAGAAGCTATTCCATACTGTCGTTCCAGTAATCATGATGAACATAAATGCGATCAACAGCTGAATCATCATTCTTGTATAAGATGGTTTTTCGTGGTCGACGATATAATCAAGTTTATCATTATAATAGATACATCCATGGATGAAATAAGAAATGAGCATAAGCGCTGCCGGAATGATAAAACCAACGATCCATGCGCTCAGGTACATGCTTTCCTGCTGACTTTGCAAAGCGCTTTGACGGCTTGGGTCATATGGCTCTAGTGTGAGCGAAAATGAATATCTGCGATCTGCGGCCATTTCTGTTGCGGCCTGTTGATGACTGATGGCCAAAAGGATAAAAACAAGGATAAAGATCACAAAAATGATCCAATATATTTTTCCTCTAGTTTTGTTCATAGATACCTCCAATAATATCAAGTGTTCAGTTTCTTAAATCATGTGTGCCATATATTTGGAAACTGAGATTATTATTTGCCGTTCCTGATAAGCATTTAATATAATTGTATGTTGATCACGCATGAGAATAAATGATAGTGAGTTTTTCAAACTATCAGTAAGTTGTTGGGAAATTCAAAAAGAATGGGAATATACGAATCGAATAATAAAGAATATCAATAGAAAAACAGTTTATACAAAAGCTAATTCGTCTCTTTCAGGATAATGACAAGGCTGAGGTTTGTCAAGGAATAACAATTTGAACAATAATAGGTATAAATGACATCTTTTGTATTTGATTGCAATGAGACTCATATGACGGCAACATGTATATCATTGAATGTAAAAGTTATCTAACTGTATCATCAATCAATTGATTCCATTTCTGCTCAGATTGATAAGAGTAATAAGTCAATTGACCATGATCAACGACAAAACACTTATTGCAATGTTTGCAGCGATACATCTGTTTTCCGCTGTTGGCCTTATCAGCTTTGATCGGGCAGGATGATGTACGCTACGCTTAGGGCAGTATTCGAAAACATATTTGTGAACAGAGAAGTTCATGACAAGGAAAGAAGAGATCATGCTCTTGATCTGATCAACCTGGAAAGGCTGAAACAGCTCAAGAAATTCTTTTGGCAGCAGGCTTTCGACAGATTCGATAGAAACAGATGTATTAGACATATAGGGCACTTCCTGTATTCAATTACAGGGCAGCCCATATTGTAACATTATTTATGTCATAATCTAAAAGTCACCAAATCGTTAGTAAAGCATATAAATTAAAACTGATTAACGCATAAAAGTATGTTACAGCATTTTCGACGATAAATTTGCTTGTCACTCCCGCAGTATCATTAGTTAATTGTCAGCAGCTTGTTTTGAAGATTCTTGAAAGCGATTTTCTAAAAGCATATATTCATCTGAAGTGCATTGACTTTTTAAGACAATGAAGGGCCTAGTTTTAACCAGCATGTGTCGCAAACGTTTATTTTTTGGACTTGCTATGAAAATAAATGCATCTTCTTCAGGATACGCAAAACTGTAATTCCAATCTATCCTATATATAGCATTATTCTTTTTTATCGTAATTTGAGAAATATCTTCATTCAATTCAAAACGGTAATTGCCAATCTTGTACCCAGCATACATTGCTGCCGCCATGCCAAAGGGACCAAACAATGCGTCTCCTAAAAAATAACAAAAGCAAGCTAAAAAAAATAATAGATAAGAGAGCTGTAGGGATGGGGCAAAGAGGTTCAATATAATGCCAAGACCACTTAATATCACGATCAATATTGAAGATTTATGAATTCGATGAAGTGATAAGCTATACTCGGATGCGTTGGGGGCCGAATAGATTGCTTTTAGGATTGTTCTCATTTGTTTTAAGGATATTGATGTGTTATCGATCATCATATACATTTCTCCATTTCATTAAAGCGATATTCAAACTCTATATATCGTTCACTCAATAATTCTAATACGTTATGATTTATTCTTCAATAAGAACAAAACAGCAATAGATGACAAACTGTAAGCTCAGCCATGCACGTATATCCATCTGGTGGTCCTTGCTTTTGGTAAATGATGATGGCTTGTTCAGCCAGTTGTTTTAAAACTGAGAACATGATATACTGAAACTGCCTATAAAGAGTGTGCGAGAGACAAGCTCGATGACCACACAGCAACCTGCAGAAAGTAAGGTGCTAATGCTTGTACGATGGGAAATGTCATCACATACGATCCCATTGTAGCTATGGGGTCGTTTTTCTCTTTATAGGATCATGATAAGGAGGAAAAGAAAATGAATGAGGTAAAAAGCGTATTAGAGACACACAAGGAAAAACGTGTATGGTTTTACTTGCGGGATGAGGAAGCCAAGGCGCGCTTCAAGGAGGAACTTGTTTCATTGAACGCCACATGGGTCGATGGCAGTCGGTTTGAGCAGGAACATCATGTTTCTTCATTTATGGCGGTGCATCCGGATCGTCAGGTTGCGTTCGTCTCCTTCTTGTGCTGGAAGATCGGATCGACGCCGGACTATCGTGATGTTATCATTCGGATCGATTACAAGAAGCTGATCCAGCATGAGGACTGCCTGATGACAGAATGATCTGGCAGATCGATGGTGCGGACAAGCGAGATCTGGTGGAAAACATGTCCTTTTGTGTAAGCGCGCTTGACGATATGAGGGAGCGGATGATAGATTGAACATAGCGATGCAGGAATCATTGTTTCAAAGGCAGGACTGCCATCATGGTCATCGTGTCTTGCACGAACATGAAGAAATGGAGGGAACAAGGAATGCGGAAGGCTGCTGTATGGATCGGAATGGTGATGGTGATGCTGCTGAGCGCATGTGCGGCTGAGCTGCCAAAGCTTTCAGCGGACAGCTTCTCGTTCAGCGTCATCGATCCGGAAACGGAAATCAGCGCAGGCGAGGAGGTCGGATTTACCGCCCAGCTGAGCAATCTGAGCGATCATGATGTCGTTCTTTCGCATGGCGATCCGCTGATCGTGCTGTATCTATGCTCTGCAGAGGATGAGGCTGAAGAAGGCGTGGGTGCGGTGCTGGCGCAGACCGAGATGAAAGCGCATGAGCAAATCGATAAAGAGACATTCATCCGTGTGGAAGAAGCTGGTGATTATCGATTAAGGGCATATTGTGCGTTTTCGATCGGCGGAGAAGAATATCGCTATGAATGTGAGGATATTCCGATCAAGGTCACAGACGCGAAGAGCGCTGAGTGATGCAGGATGAAGAGAACAGAAAAAAACGCCGGACGTGATCGTCTGGCGTTTTTTCACAAAATGGTGGAGGCTAGGGGACTCGAACCCATGACCCCTTCCACGTCAAGGAAGTGCTCTCCCAACTGAGCTAAGTCTCCGTGTATTTAGATTCTATCAGATTTTGCACGATTTTCAAGTCCTTTTTGCATTTTATTAAGAAAAAGAAAAGATCCCCACTATGCGTGAGGATCTGAAGTGATCATTCCTGTTCGAGCGCCAGGGTCTTCGTGGTGATGTCGCATACTTCGGCAGGTCCGTAGTACTGGATCGCACCCGGATAGACGAAGCAGGTCTCAGAAGCCCATTCTTCACGATGCGCCTCGAAGAACTTGAACGGCTTGCCATCCAGCTCGACCAGCGCCTTCTTGATGACCGGCTTATCTTCGCCGTGACGTCTTTCGATGTTCATCATCTTGGTGATCGGCATACCGCCGGCTACCCATTCTGCGGCAGGCTTGGACAGGTTGGAGATCTTGGACAGATATCCGTTGTATCCATACTGGATGAGCATGAATGCGTTGTAGCCCAGGGAGTAGCAGTAGTCAGAATCGAAGTTGGACGGGAATGCGCATCTTCCTTCGTAACCGAGGAAGTGGTGGAGCGCATTGAACTTTCCGTTGTATGTGCCGGCTTTTCTTCTTTCTTCCAGCTTGTCTTTGACCAGAGCGGAGAACAGCTTTTCAGACTCGATCAGAGATACCTGTACGTTGCCATGCGGGTCTCTTTCGAGGAACAGCTGCTGCTGGATGCTTTCCGGCAGGATCGCAAATACGTCCATGGATTCCTTGGTCAGACCGTTCTTGATGAACGCATATTTTTCAGCCCAGGTCGGCAGGGCGTTGAACGCGTCAGCCTTGCTTCCGGCGAGCAGTTCATTGATCTCGGAAATCAGCACGGAGAATTCAGGAACGAATTCTACTACGCCTTCCGGGATGATGGCTACACCGAAGTTCATGCCTTTTGCGGCGCGCTTTTCGACAGAATCGGCGATGTAGTCCGCAATCTGGGAAAGGGACATCTTCTTGGCAGCGACTTCTTCAGAGATCAGGCAGATGTTCGGCTGAGTCTCCAGCGCGCACTCCAGCGCGACATGAGAAGCGGAACGGCCCATGACCTTGATGAAGTGCCAGTATTTCTTGGCAGAGTTTGCGTCTCTTTCGATGTTTCCGATGATCTCGCTGTATGTCTTGGTCGCGGTATCGAAACCGAAGGAGCATTCGATATCTTCGTTCTTCAGGTCGCCGTCGATGGTCTTCGGGCATCCGATGACCTGAACGCCGGTATCGTGTGCGGCGAAATACTCAGCGAGCACAGCGGCGTTGGTGTTGGAGTCGTCACCGCCGATGATGACGATGGCAGTGATGCCGTGCTTCTTGCATACTTCTGCGACGATCGCAAACTGCTCATTCGTCTCCAGCTTCGTTCTGCCGGAACCGATGATGTCGAATCCGCCGGTGTTTCTGTATTCGTTGATGTATTCGTCATCGAAGATCACGTAATCATCTTCGATCAATCCGATCGGACCGTTCTTGAAGCCGTAGAGCACGTTCTCTTTGTTCGTCGCCTTCAGGGCATCGTACAGACCGCAGATGACGTTGTGTCCGCCTGGTGCCTGGCCGCCTGAAAGAATGACGCCGACGACCTGTTTCTTTGCTTCAGAGGTGTTCTGTCCCTTTTCAAAAGTGATTTCCTTTTTACCGTAAGTGTTCGGGAAAAGTGCCTTGATTTTTTCCTGGTCAGCCACGCTCTGCGTTTCTTCGCCTTCCTTGACACAGATGTCGGCGATGCCGTTTCTCAGCATTCCCGGAAGTTTCGGAGCATACGCATATCTGGCGTTCTGCAGTGATGAAATTTTCATAAATGACCTCCTCTTAGCATATACGTTCACGTATACACATACGATTAAATTTTATGCTATTTCAGGATAAAAGTAAACTGTCGGAAAGCGGTTATTCGGGAAAAATCCGGTAATTTCACCGGCATGGCCATCCTGTATGATCACAGAGAAGGGAAATGGGGCACTTTTCGGATCTGCGCGTTGTGCAGATCTGACACATGTGCGAACCGTGCAAAATGGTCAAGTGCCAAAAAACGTGTAAAATTTGTCTTTATGAGGTTGGAAAAGAAGCAGATTTCCGATATATTGAGAGTGTATGAAACCGTTAACATTTTTATGGGAGGAATGCTATGAGCAGATTAACGATCATGACTGCCACACAGTCTCAGCGAGTCATCGAGGAGCTGTACAAAGATCTGGAGCGAAGGATCATTGCCAGCCCGCCGGGACTGTGCCCGGTCGATATGGCAAGTGCTTTTCTTAAGCTGTGCCACGCGCAGACTTGCGGCAAATGCGTGCCCTGCCGCGTAGGGCTCGCGCAGCTGCAGCTGCTGCTGGAAGACGTGCTGGATGGAAGAGCCAGCCTGGATACCATCGATCTGATCGAGAAGACCGCGCAGAACATCTCATGGAGCGCCGACTGCGCCATCGGCTATGAAGCTGCCGAAATGGTGCTGAAGGGCGTGCGCGGCTTTCGTGATGATTATGAAGAGCATATCTTGCATGGACGCTGCACAGCCAGCCTGAATCAGCCGGTGCCCTGTGTGTCCATGTGTCCTGCCGGCGTGGATATCCCTGGCTATATCGCTTTGGTCAAGGAAGGCAGGAACGCTGATGCGGTGCGCCTGATCCGCAAAGACAATCCGTTTCCGACGGTATGCGCCTATATCTGTGAACACCCTTGTGAAGCGCGCTGCCGCCGCAGCATGCTGGATGATCCGGTCAACGTCCGCGGCATCAAGCGCTATGCCGTCGATCATGCCGGCTTTGTGCCCGCCGGCCGCTGCGCGCCGCCTACCGGCAAGCGCGTGGCCATCGTAGGCGGAGGTCCGGGCGGCCTGAGCGCCGCCTATTATCTGCAGCTGATGGGGCATCAGAGCGTCATTTATGAAAAACGCCGGCAGCTGGGCGGGATGCTGCGCTATGGGATCCCCAATTACCGCCTGCCGCGCAAACGGCTGGATGAAGAGATCGACGTCATCTTGTCCACCGGCGTGGAGGTGCATTTGAATACAGATATCGGCAAAGACATCACGCTGGCTCAGCTGGATCAGGATTTTGATGCGGTCTATCTTGCCATCGGTGCGCAGACCGACAAGAAAGTGGGCATCCCCGGGGAGGAAGGCGAAAATGTCATCTCTGCTGTCACGATGCTCAGGCAGATCGGCGATGACGTCATGCCGGATTTCGCGGGCAAGCGCGTGCTCGTCATCGGCGGCGGCAATGTGGCAATGGATGTTGCGAGAAGCAGTCTGCGCCTCGGCGCCAGCTACGTCGGCATCGCCTATCGCCGCCGGGCCGAGGATATGACCGCTCTGCCGGAAGAAGTGGAAGGTGCTCTTGCAGAGGGGTGCGAGCTGCTGCAGCTGCAAGCACCCAAGCGCATCGAGCTTGACGATCATGGCCGTGTGGCCGCGCTCTGGGTGCAGCCGCAGATCATCTCCGCATATCGCGGCGGACGCCCGGCGCCCAAAAAGGCCGATGAGCCTGAACGGCGCATTCCTTGTGATATCGTCGTGGTCGCCATCGGACAGGGCATCGAATCTCAGCATTTTGCGGAAGAAGGCGTGCCGATCCGCCATGGCGCGATCGATGCGCTGGATCATTCAGGCGTAGAGAACATGGCAGGCATCTTCGCCGGCGGCGACTGCGTCACGGGACCAGCCACGGTCATCCGCGCCATCGCGGCAGGCAAGGTCGCGGCCGCGAATATCGATGACTATCTCGGCTGTCATCATGTCATCGGCTGCGATGTGAAGATCCCGCCGGCGAACTATGCGGATCGTCCAAAATGCGGACGCATCCAGCTCAAGGAGCGGGAGACGAGCGAACGCGGCAAAGACTTCGAGCCGATCGAATTCGGCATGAGCGAAGAAGAGGCTCAGCAGGAATGCGGCAGATGCCTGCGCTGCGACCATTTCGGCTTCGGCGTATTCAAGGGAGGAAGGACGACAAAATGGTAACGATCACGATAGATAATCAGCGGATCGCGGTGGATGGCCGCTTGACCATCCTGGAGGCCGCCAAAACAGCACATATCGAAATTCCTCACCTTTGTTATCTCAAGGGCATCAATGACATCGGTGCCTGCCGTATCTGCGCGGTCGAGCTGGAAGGAAAAGACCGGCTGGTGACCGCATGCAATACGCTCGTGCAGGAAGGCATGGTCATCTACACCAATTCGCCAAAGGTGCGTCATGCCCGCCGCTGCAATGTGCAGCTGCTGCTTTCACAGCACGACTGCGAATGCGCCTATTGTTCGCGCAGCGGCAATTGCGAATTGCAGAAAGTGAGCAATGAGCTGGGCATCACCGCTCTGCCTTATGAGAAAAAAGTTACCTATATCCCCTGGAATCAACAGTTCCCCCTTATCCGGGAAAGCAATAAATGCATCAAATGCATGCGCTGCATCCAGATCTGTGATAAAGTGCAGGATCTGCGCGTATGGGACGTGCAGAAGACCGGTTCCCGCACGACCGTAAATGTTTCGTTCAACCGCAGCATCGAGGAAGCGGAATGCAGCCTGTGCGGTCAGTGCATCACCCATTGTCCGGTCAACGCCTTGCATGTGCGGGAAGACAGCGAACGCGCGATCGACGCGTTCAGCGATCCTGATCGGATCACCATCGTGCAGATCGCACCGGCTGTTCGCGCGGCCTGGGGCGAATCGCTGGGCCTGCCGCGCGAAACGGCGACCGTCGGCAAGCTGGGCGACGCGCTGCGCCGGATGGGTGCTGATTATGTATTCGACACCGATCTGGGCGCTGATCTGACCGTTATAGAGGAAGCCAGTGAGTTTCTGGAGCGGATGCGCGCCGGCGCGCACCTGCCGATGTTCACCTCCTGCTGCCCGGGCTGGGTGCGCTTCTTGAAATCCCAATACCCGGACATGGTCTCACAGCTGTCTACCTCTAAATCTCCGCATCAGATGTTCGGCACTTTGACCAAGACATGGCTGGCACAGCGGCTCGGTGTGGATCCTTCCCGGATCTTCAATATCTCGATCATGCCCTGTGTGGCCAAGAAACAGGAGATCGATATCCCGGCGATGAATGATTCCGGGTTCCGGGACGTGGATCTCGTGCTGACGACCAGGGAAGTCGTGCGCATGATCCGCTCAGAACACATCGATGTCAGCGTGCTGCAAGATCTGCCACTTGATGATCCGCTTGGCGAAGCCAGCGGCGCGGCCGTGATCTTCGGCGCCAGCGGCGGTGTGATGGAAGCCGCGCTGCGCACAGCGTACTATCTGGTCAATGGCAAGGATCCTGATCCAGATGCCTATCAGCAGATGCGCGGCATGGATGCCTGGAAAGCGTTCCACTTTGATTTAGGCAAGACTTCGGTCCGCTGTGCCAAGGTCAGCGGCCTAGGCAATACCAGAAAGCTGATCGAAGCGATGCGCCGCGGTGAGGCCGAATTTGATTTTGTGGAAGTCATGGCATGCCCGGGCGGCTGCAGCGGTGGCGGAGGCCAGCCGATCCACGAAGGCGAGGAACTGGCTGAAGAACGCGCCAGCGTGCTGTATCAGCTGGACCGCAAAGCACCGCTGCGCTTCTCCCATGAAAACCCAGCCATCCGCAAGCTATATGAAGACTTCCTGGGCAAGCCGTTGTCAGCGAAAGCAGAAGCACTGCTGCATACGGATCATGAGTCATGGCAGATGCCCGGACGCAAAAGCTGACAGAAAAGCGCTTGCTGGTGAAAGCAGGATGAGAGGACCATGCTGTTCATCTGGCGCGTTCAGTGCTAATATCTTGTATGGGAGGTAATGAATATGGCATGTACAACGATATTGATCGGGAAGAAAGCGTCGTATGACGGATCATGCATGATCGCACGCAATGATGATTCCGGCGCCGGCAGCTTTACCCCGAAAAAGTTTGTGGTCGTCCATCCCGATGAACAGCCGCGGACATATACTTCGGTCATCTCGCATCTGACGATCGATCTTCCGGATGACCCCATGCGCTATACGGCTGTGCCTAATGCGGTGGAAGGAGAAGGCATATGGGGCGCCTGCGGCGTCAATGCCGCAAATGTCGGCATGAGCGCCACGGAGACGATCACTTCCAATCCGCGGGTGCTCGGCGCAGATCCCCTGGTGGTCTATGATGCACAAAGCGGCAAGCCTGGCGGGCTTGGGGAGGAAGACTTTGTCAGCCTGGTGCTTCCTTATATTCATAGCGCACGGGAAGGCGTCTTGCGTCTTGGTCATCTGCTGGAAACATATGGCACCTATGAGATGAACGGCATCGCTTTCTGCGATCACGATGAGATCTGGTGGATGGAAACGATCGGCGGTCATCACTGGATGGCACGCCGGGTCCCTGATGATGTCTATGTTGCCATGCCCAATCAGCTGGGCATCGACACCTTTGTCTTTGACGATCCCGCCCATTATCTGTGCAGTGCGGATCTGCGCGCATTTGTGGAAACCAATCATCTGGATCTTTCGCTGGATGGCACTTTCCGCCCCAGGCTGGCATTTGGATCCCATGATGACGCGGATCATGTATACAATACCCCGCGCGCCTGGTTCATCGAACGCACATGGGATCCGCACGCCGTGAAATGGGATGGCGCCGACGCAGACCATGCCCCGGAATCGGATGATATCCCCTGGTGCATGGTGCCAGAGCGCAAGCTCACGGTCGAGGATGTGAAATATGTGCTCTCATCGACATTCCAGGGCACACCGTATGATCCTTATCTGAGCTATGGCGACAGGTCGCTGGCCGGGAAATATCGCGCCATCGGCATCAACCGAACGAGCTTTTTGGGGCTGATCCAGATCCGCCCGCAAAATGATGTGCTGGAGTGGATCGCTTTTGCGTCCAATCCGTTCAATGTGCTGCTTCCGTTTTATGCCGATGTGGAAAAGACCCCGGCATATCTCGCCGACACGAATGCTGCGGTATCCACGGACAGCTTCTACTGGACGAGCCGGCTGATCGCGGCCATGGCCGATGCGAGCTATCACGATTCCCGCAGCGTCATCGAACGTTATCAGGCGCATGTTGCGGCAAAGAGCCATGAGATCATCGCCCGCTATGACGCTTTGCTGGCAAAGCAGGACAATGAGGAAGAACGGCTGAAGCTGCGTGAGCAGGCCAATGAAGAGATCAGCGCGATGGCTCGCGAAGCCGCAGCGGATACGCTGGACAAGGTGTTGTTTGCACTCAGCTCTTGCATGAAGAATGCTTTCGCGCGCAGCGACGCATGAATGATACATACCATTGGCATGAAAATGTTGACGGCATCGCGAAGGCATGTTATGATAAACATACCATAAGAATGTATGGAGGCGCATAGATGGCTAGGAACAAATATCCGGAAGTTACGGTAGAAAAGATCCTCGATGTGTCACAGCGGCTGTTTCTGGAAAAAGGATACGACGCGACGACCATCCAGGATATCGTGGATGATCTGGGCGGACTGACAAAGGGCGCGCTTTATCATCATTTCCGTTCGAAGGAAGAGATCATGGTGGCGCTTTCCCAGCGGATGTTTGCCCGTCATGACCCGTTTGCGGAAGTACAGGCACGCAAAGATCTCAATGGGCTGCAGAAGATGCGGCTGGCCGTGCGCTTGAATCAATCAGATGTCCAGCAAGTGGAACTGAACCGTCAGGCCATCCCTCTGATCAAAAACCCGCGTGTGCTCTCACAGATGCTCGAGACCAACATCAAGGAGCTTTGCCCGCGCTGGCAGCGGCTGATCGAGGAAGGTATCGCGGATGGATCCATTCATACGGCGCATGCGCAGGAGCTTTCACAGCTGCTCGTGCTGCTTGACCTGTGGATGATCCCTTCGATCTTCCCGGGAGACAGCGCGGCCATCCGCCGCCGTCTTTCCTGCATGGCAAGGATGCTGGAAAGCTTGGGCCTGCCGCTGATCGATGAAGCGCTGACAGACACGATGGACCATCTGCCTTATTTTCAAGAAACGGATTAAAATTGCCGAAAGGCAATTTTAAAAAGACTTATTACATACATTCGGTATGTATTTAAAGGAGGAATGACATGACTGCAGCGATCTTTACATCAAACCTGAAGAAAAGCTATGGTCAGAAGGAAGTGCTGAAAGGCATCACTCTGACGGTCGATCCTGGCACGATCTGCGCGCTGCTTGGCACCAATGGCGCCGGCAAGACGACGATGGTGCGCATCCTTACGACACAGATCGTTCCGGATGCGGGCCAGGCGGCCATCATGGGGCATGACGTGGTGCGTGACGCGGACCATATCCATCAGATCATCGGCCTGACCGGACAGTTTTCTGCTTTGGATGATGCCTTGAGCGGCAAGGAGAACATGTTCCTCATCGCTTCGCTCTGCCATATTCCCCGCGCGTCAGAAAAGGCTGATGCATTGCTTGCACGGATGGGTCTGGAGGAAGCAGGCCGCCGTCTGGTCAAGACATATTCCGGCGGCATGAAACGCCGCCTGGACATCGCGATGAGCCTGATGAGCGATCCGCAGGTGCTTTTTCTGGATGAGCCGACGACCGGCTTGGATCCTGGCAGCCGCAGGCAAAGCTGGGAAGCGATCCGGCAGCTGAGCGCATCAGGGACGACTGTCTTCCTGACGACACAGTATCTGGAAGAAGCAGAGCTGCTCGCTGATCAGATTGCGGTCCTGCATGAAGGAAAGATCATCACCGCAGGCACGCCCAAACAGCTGAAAGACCAGTTCTCCCATGAAAAGCTGCGCTTTCGCTTTGCCCATGCCCGCTTTGGGCGGCAGGCAGCCGCGATCCTGGCTGACTTTCGTCCGCACAGTGATGCGCAGACATTGGAGCTGCGCGTACAGCGTGCGGAGACGATGACGGTGCTCACGCATGTGCTGACTCGGCTGCACTAGGCGCATATCATGCCGGTTCGCTTTGAGCAAGCGCGGCCCAGCCTGGAAGACGCGTTTCTTCAGATGATCGAAAAGGAGCGTGAAGCACATGAGAGATGAATGGAAAGATACGATGATCCTGACATGGCGGTGCTGCCTGCTTTCACTCAGGAATCCCGATACACTGCTCACGAGCATCATGCTGCCGGGGCTCATGATGGCCTTGTTCGTCTTCCTGTTCGGCACCTTGATCCAGATCGGGGATATGGCCTATGTGGATTACATCGTGCCCGGCGTGCTTTTGCAATGCGTCGGACAGTGCTCTTCCACGACATCTGTCATGATCTGCCGCGAAGTGCGCACGGGCATGGCAGGGCGATTGTGCATCTTGCCGATCCGTCGCTCTTCTTATCTTCACGGTCATGTGCTGGAAGCACTGATCCGCAATCTGATCACTTCTTTGATCGTGCTGATCGTCGCTGTCATCCTGGGGTTTTGCCCGGCTTTTGATCCAGGCGGATGGCTGCTGGCCCTTGCCCTGCTTATCTGCGTGATCCTCGTCTTTTCCTGGCTGGCAATCATCGTCGGCCTGTTGGCCAGAAGCGAGGAGGGGGCCAGCGCACTTTCGGCCCTGGCCATCATCCTGCCTTATCTGAGCTCTGGCTTTGTCCCTGCCGCAGCTATGCCCGGCCCGCTTGCGTTCTTTGCGCAGGTTCAGCCGCTGACACCGATCACAGAAGTGATTCGCGGCGCCCTGCTCGGCCTGCCAGCGGATCCACGCATGATCATGCTTGCATTTGGCTGGTGCGCGCTGCTGTTCATCGGGTTTCGGCTGTGGGGGAACAGGCTGCTGCGTCGTGCGCTCAGCACGCAGTAACCAAGGCCTGGTGGTATACGATGGCGCCGGCCGTTCGTTCTTTTCTGGCTCAGCATGACTTTGCGGACAAGACGGTGGTGCCGTTCATGATCAACGGCGGCAGCCGCATGGAGACGAAACAAAGCGAAGTGGATCGCTGGATCGACGTGGTGAAAGCGCTGGCGGCATGACGCAAGTGAGAGCTGTTCCTGGCAGCTCTTTTTTCTGCTTAAATGTAAGCTATGACTAACAAAAGGTTGTTGACGACTAACTTAAGTTAGACTATGATAACTGAGTAAAAAGACAGTAGCGATGCTATTGGCCTTTGTCTGGAAGAAAAGGGATGAAAGATGATGCCATTGACACTAGCGGACATTGGAACAGAAAACACCATTCGCAGAGTCGGGGGAAACGAAGAGACAAGACGGTTTCTGGAAAACCTGGGCTTTGTGACCGGCACGCCGATCACCGTGCTTTCCTCGATCGGAGGCAACGTGATCGTGAACGTGAAAGATTCGCGCGTGGCCATCAATGAAGATATGGCCAGACATATCATGATCTGAACAGATCACGGTTTCATTCTCAGGAAAGGAGATACAGCGATGACATTAGGTGAAGCAAAAGTAGGCAGCACCGTCGTGGTGACCAAGATCGACGGAGATGGTGCTTACAAACGGCGCATCATGGACATGGGGATCACCAAGGGGACGGAGCTTTATATCAGAAAAGTGGCTCCGCTGGGCGATCCGGTCGAGATCACGGTCAGAGGATATGAGCTCTCCGTGCGAAAAGAAGATGCAAAATGCGTACAAGTCAAATGACCATGAGGAGGGGTGGAAATGACGATCAGAATTGCGCTTGCCGGTAATCCAAACTGCGGCAAGACCACGATGTTCAACAACCTGACCGGCGCCAATCAGTATGTCGGCAACTGGCCGGGCGTTACCGTGGAGAAAAAAGAAGGAAAACTGAAAGGGAAGAAAGATGTGATCATCACCGACCTTCCCGGAATTTACTCGCTTTCGCCGTATACGCTGGAGGAGGTCGTCAGCCGCGATTACATCTTGAATGAACATCCGGATGTGATCGTGAACCTGGTTGACGCGACCAACATCGAGCGAAACCTGTATCTGACGACACAGCTGATCGAGACCGGCGTGCCGGTCGTGATTGCCTTGAACATGGCAGATCTGCTGGAAAAACGTGAGATCAAGATCGACACTGAGCGGCTGTCCATGGTGCTTGGCTGCCCGATCATCGAGACATCGGCGCTGAAAGGCGATGGCCTGAACAAGCTGATGGAGGAAGCGATCCGCACTGCCAACACAAAGGAAGTGGAATTGCCCGCTGATATATTTTCCGCTGATTTAGAGAAAGCGATCGAAAATGTGAAGCAGCAGCTGCCTGCGTCGATCACAGAGGACAAAAAGCGCTGGTATGCGGTGAAGCTGCTGGAAAATGACAGCAAGGTCAACGAATCCATGAACCTGGGCACAGCGGCCCGCGGCGTTGTGGAAGACGCGCGCAAGGCGCTGGAAAGCAAGCATGACAATGACATGGAGAGCATCGTTACCGACGAGCGCTACCAGTTCATTCAAAAAGTCGTCAAGACGACGGTGAAGAAAGCCAAAGGAAAGCTCACTGTGTCCGATCGCATCGACCAGATCGTGACCAACCGGATCCTAGGCATCCCGATCTTTATCGCGGTCATGTTCATCGTCTATTATATCTCGGTCAGCACGGTCGGCACTTTCGTGACCGACTGGACCAACGATGTATTCGTAGTCGCCATTCAAGATGCCGTCAGCGGTTTCTTGAAATCGCTGGGCGCCAGTGAGATGATCCTTTCGCTGGTCGTTGACGGCATCGTCGGCGGCCTGGGCGCGGTATTGGGGTTCGTGCCGCAGATGGCCATCCTCTTCCTGTTCCTGTCCATCCTGGAAGACTGCGGCTATATGGTGCGCATCGCTTTCGTCATGGACCGCGTCTTCCGTCATTTCGGCCTTTCGGGAAAGAGCTTCATCCCGCTGCTGATCTCATCGGGCTGCGGCATTCCCGGCATCATGGCGTCCCGGACCATCGAGCAAGACAATGACCGCCGGCTGACGATCATGACCGCGACCTTCATTCCTTGCGGCGCCAAGCTGCCGGTCATCGCGCTGATGGGTGGCGTCATGGCCAGCTATGCGACCAGGAGCTATGAAGCCGGCGGTCTCGTGGCCCCGCTCATGTACTTCCTGGGCATCGTCGCCGTGCTGGTTGCCGCGATCATCTTGAAAAAGACGAAGCCGTTCTCCGGCAAGCCTGCGCCCTTTGTCATGGAGCTGCCGCAGTACCATATCCCCAGCGTGAAGACCGTGCTCATGCATGTGTGGGAACGTCTGAAGGGCTTCATCATCAAGGCCGGAACGATCTTGTTCCTCGCCTGCGTCGTCATGTGGTTCTTAGGCGGCTTCGGCTTTGCGGAAGACGGCAGCTTTGGCATGGTGGAAAGCGGACAGAGCCTGTTGGCTGTGATCGGCGGTGTATTCGCCCCGATCTTCGCGCCGCTTGGCTTTGGCGAATGGCAGCCGGTCGCCGCGTCCCTTTCGGGCTTTACGGCCAAAGAAGCGATCGTATCGACCATGGGCGTGCTCGCCAATGTCTCTGAAGACCTTGCGGAAGAAGCAAGCGTCGTCGCGCCGGCCGTGGCCATGTGGTTCCCCAGCGCGATGGCAGCGTTCTCCTTCCTGCTCTTCAACATGCTGGACTCTCCATGCCTGGCTGCGATCGCGACGATGGCACAGCAGCTGCAGTCAAAGAAGTGGTTCTGGTTCGCCATCATCTTCCAGAATCTGTTCGCCTATGTCGTCTGCCTGATCGTCTATCAGCTTGGCTCTGTGCTTACCGGCGGAGCGTTCGGCATATGGACGATCATCGCGCTCATCCTGCTCGCGGTGCTGCTGTTCCTGCTGTTCAGGCCGGATCCCTATAAAAATCAGAAAGTGTATTCCCGCCGTTCTGTTCAGGAATAAGGGAAATGAAGAGCCGGGACGACTGCCCGGCTCTTTTGGAAAGGAGAGGTTCAGATGATCGATATCATCGTGCTGGCGCTGGTGCTTGGGTACTGTGTCTTCATCATCGTCCGTCACTATCGTGAGGCAAAGCTCGCTGCCCGCATGGGCAAGATCATGAGCTGCGCAGGCTGTACGGCCTGCTCCTGCGCTGACTGTGGCAGCAGGCAAGGAGAATGAGCATGGGCGATTCAACAGGTTCGATGTTTAATTTCTTCATCCTGATCCTGGTGATCTATTTTGTCGGTGTCGGCATTTATCAGCTCATCCAGCTGATCAGGAAGAAACACAAATGAGGAAAGGGGGCATTTCATGCAAGGAATCGATGTGATCATCCTCATCATCGTCGCGGTGCTGCTCTTGATCGCGCTCTATGGCAGCATCCGTCATTTCAAGGGAGAAGGGCCTTGCTGCGGCGGCACTTCCTCACGCAAGTCACAGGAAAAACAGCTTATGCGCCCTGTGATCGGCAGAAAGAGCCTGCGCATCAGCGGCATGCATTGCGAAAACTGCGCGGATCATGTGGCCCGCGCCCTCAATGCGATCGAAGGCGTGTCCGCGAATGTCAGCTTGAAAGAAGGCAAGGCCACGGTCAGCTATGACCGCAAGATCAGCGATGCGCAGCTGCGGCAGGCCGTGGAAGCGGCCGGCTATCATGTCAGCGACATCAGCGCATAAAGAAAGCGGACCACAGATCCGCTTTTTTAATCGCCGTTTGGCCAGGGGACGTTTCCGTGCGCACGCAGCGCTTCGAAAGTCCGCATGACCGCCAGGCTCTCCTGTTTCAGCGCGGCATACGCGGCACTGTCGTTTTCCGTCAAGATGCGGGTGAACTCCTTCAGCTCATGGACCATCACACTGTCATGCTGCGGCTGAGCAAGGTCCTCATGAATGGTGCCCTCAGCGTCCTGCAGCACGAAGCGGGTGCATCGGCTCGCTTCGCCATGCAGCGTGATGCAGCCCGCATCGCCCTGGATCTGCGTGATGCATTCGCTGCGGCTGTCCTTGGCGCAAGTAAAGGAAGCGATGAAGTCTGGATACATCAATATGCCGCAGCCGCTGGTGTCGATGCCATTATATCCGCGGTTAGGGAAGTAATGAACTTCCTTTGGCTCGTTGAACAGGCCGACGATGAAATGGATGCAGTAGATGCCGATATCGGCCAGCGCACCGCCGCCCCACTGCGGGCTGAACACATTGGGCACGCTGCCGCTGAGGTATTGTGCGTAACGGCTGGAATACTGAGAGAAATTGCTCTGGACGACCTTGATCTTTCCTATGCGGGGAAGCAGATCGCGGATGGCGTGATAGTTGGGCATATGCTGCGTGACGATGGCCTCGAACAGAAAGCGCTGCTTTTGCTCAGCGAGCTGAAAGAGCGCCCTTGCCTGCGCGGATGTCATCGTAAAGGGCTTCTCGCAGATCACATGCTTTCCTGCGCGCAGCGCTTTTTCCGCATGCTCGGCATGAAGCACATTGGGCGATGCGATGTAGACGATATCGGCATCGGCAGCCAGCATCTCATCCAGATCGGTGTAGATGGCACAGACGCCATGGCGCTGTGCCAGCGCAAGCGCATGATCGCGCGTGCGAGTATACATGCCTGTGCAGCGGATCCCCTCCAGCTGTTCGACAGCCTGCAGGAACAGATCCGTGATGAAGCTTGTTCCGATGGTAACGACGTTTAACATGATCAGACCTCCTGTTTTGCTTTCACTATACCACAGGAGAAAACAGAAGAACAGCGATTGAATGCGCTTTCACAAAGAGGTATAATGAAAATAAACAAAGCAGCGAGGATGATGAACATGAGCAGAAAGATCATAATCACGATCAGCCGCCAGTACGGCAGCGCCGGGCGGATCATCGGTCAGCGGCTCGCCAAAGAGCTGGGCATTGCGTTTTATGACCGCGAGTTTCTGGAAGATATCACGAAGAAGCTGGGCGTTTCCGGCGATTTTTTCCGTGATGACAACCGCGGGGAAGATGGGATGTACGAAGTATCCCGCACACGGATGAATCCGCTGGCCACCGTCACCTCCCTGAGCGTGAACCTGGAGGTGTATGAATCCGCGGCTTCGCTGATCCGCTCCATCGCGCAGCGGGAAAGCGCCGTCATCGTCGGGCGCTGTGCGGACTATGTGCTGAAGGATGAGAAGAACGTGCTCTCCTTGTTCCTGTATGCGGAAAAGAAGGATCGGATCCGCCGGGGCATCGAGCTGTATCATGTGGATGAAAGACATGCGCAGGAGACGATGGAGCGCTTTGACCGGAAGCGGGCGCGGTTTTACGAATACTATACGGACCGCAAATGGGGCGCGCTGTCTAATTACGACATGATGATCAACACGAGCCGCATGGGCATCGATCAATGCGTGCGGTTTTTGCGTGATGCCGCGCGGGAAATGATGGATGCGGAAGACTGACAAAATTTCACACACGGCTGCGACAACTTCCTTCGTCCGCTCTGTTATAGTATCAGTGAAAGGATGATCATGATATGGATTCAAAATGGACATTAAAGCATAATAAGCATCACTGCATCATCGTCAATCAGGGCGGAAAGAACATCGGTTATCAGCCCAATGCCGGGGTGCAGATCATGGAGGAGGACGGCTATGGCTTCAAGGATCTCAATGGCAGCGGCCGTCTGGACGCCTTTGAAGACTGGCGGCTGCCGCTGAAGAAGCGCGTGGAGGATTTCATTCAGCGCTTCAGCCTGTCCCAGCAAGGAAACGCGATCTGCAGCGGAGGCAAGATGGTGCCGATGCCGGATGAGGTGACCAGCGGGCTGCGGGACAACGCGCGGGTGGAACAGGCCATCAATATGGAGCCGGAAGAAGACCGCGCATTTCTGCGGGAGAACCGCCTGCTTGCCGCGCTGATCCTGATGCTGGATGAGGGCAACAGCGATTATGCCATTCAGGTCATGATCACCAGCGCCCGCGCCGGCCTGCTCAACAGCGTGATGTATACGGTAGCTAACGCTTATCTGCAGTTCAATCACTCGCTGCCAAGCTGAGCGGCGCCCAGATCGAGAAAAGATGCAAAAAAGGCCGAACGGCCTTTTTTGGTCTTGTCCGGCGTCACAAACGCGGCGATTATGCAGGGATCATCCGGTTCAGATGGAAAGCATACAGGTAGGTGCGGATCTCATGATCCGGCCAGATCTGGCTGAGCGCCATGGCGTAAGTGCGCAGCTGCTCCTGATACAGCGTGACGAACTGGCTGTCTTCCTCCAGCGCATCTGTCTTGTAATCGACGATGATGATCGTGTGATCATCCATGGCGAGAAAGTCGATGTAGCCATAGAAGATCTGATCGCCGATCCGGGCCTGATAAGGAAGCTCGTGACAGACCTTCGGCATGGCGCAGAAGCGAAGATATGCCGTATCGTTTCCCAAAGCCTGCAGCTGGCGGATGTCCCATGGCTGCGCCTGCGCATTTCGGCGGCTGAAGGCAGCCTGGATCTCTGCTGTGGAAAAAGGCGGATGCAGCTCGGCGATCACTTCATGCATCAAGGTGCCGCGGCGGGCGCCCTGGCGCTCGATGCACGAAGGATCGAAGATCGGCAGCTCCGATACGCCCTTGCGCGAAGACGCGCTGATCCGCTCGATCGCGGAAGCGCTGCGGCGATAGACCATGCGCTTCGCTTCAGGCTGATGTGCCTGGCGCTGCGGCGTGATGTCAAAGGGATCCTGGATGATCTGCAGGGAAAACAGCGAAGAAGCCGTATCGCTGAACGCGTGGAGGAGCCATCCGGTGTAGCCGCATCGGGAAAAGACGGTCACGCCGTCCAGCGGGGTGCGGTACTGTTCAGGGTCTTTGATGCAGTCCACAACGATCATCTCATCTTGTGCGCGGGTGGTGGCCACATACAAGATGCGCATTTCCTCCTCCAGCTCCTCGCGGTCCTTTTTGTGCTGGATGGCGATGCGGGCAAGCGTCGGACGCTGCACCCGGCGCTCATCCATGTGCCGTACGCCGATGCCCATGTCTGCGTCAAACAGGAACGGCTCGCGGAAGTCCAGCGCGGCCTGTCTGTCTGTGGACCACAGGAAGACGACCGGGAACTGCAGCCCCTTGGACTGATGGATGCTCATGACCCGGATCACATCGTCCTCTGACGAGATCGGATTGGCTTCGCCGCTCTGGGCATCTTTGATGGAATCGATATAGCTCAGGAAGGCGTGCAGATCGTTGCTGTGGGTCTCCTCGAACTTCACCGCCTGTTGATAGAGCAGGTCGAGGTTGGTCTTTTCCTGCAGCGTCGTGCGGCAGGCATAATAGTCATTCAGCGCATAGACCTCATTGAGCAGGGCGTGGATGGGCAGGTCTCGCTTATGCATCAGCGCCTCCAGCTGCGCAAAGCCGGGGAAAGGGTGCGCACGGAAATGGGCATAATAGGAGGCGTTCCGCTCTTTTTCCAGCCTGGCCTGGGCGAGCATGTCTTCATCGGCATCGAACAGCGGGGAGAGCATGAGCGAGACAAAGGCGAGATCATCATGGGGCTGATGCAGCACATTCAGCGCGGACAGGACGATCTGCACGGCGTTGGATTGATAGAAGCCGTGTTTGATCTCGATGAAATAAGGCAGGGCCAGCCGGTCAAAGGCGGCGCGCAGGTCATCCTTGCGGCGGTTGCTGCGGACGAGCACGACGAAGTCCTTCCAGTCGTAACGGCCCTCTTCGTGCATGGCGCGGATGCGCGACGCGATCCACAATGCCTTGATCTGCTGGGTGCTCATGCCCTGGAAGACAGGGTCTTTTTTCAATTCATCCGCGAGCAGCGCATGAAAGCGGACCGGTTCTTTGACTTTTTCCTGCCACGGGCCGCCGATGGCGACACAGTCCTGCTCACGGTAAGAAGAGGAAAACTCCGGCAGGTTCATCAGCTTCTGATAGAAGACGTTGTTGAACTCGACCAGCGTGCGGCTGGAGCGGTAATTGTTGGAGAGGTAGATGACCTCATCCAGCGCGCCGGCATGGTCGATGCGCGACTGCATGATCTGCGGGCGCGCATGGCGGAAGCCATAGATGGACTGCTTGATGTCCCCGACCCGGAACACATTGTTCTCACGGGCGATGAGCGAGATGATCGTATCCTGGATGTCGTTGGTATCCTGAAACTCATCCACCATGATGATCGCAAAGCGCTCGCGCATCCGGGCGGCTACGGCGCCGTTTTGCGCCTGCAGGATGGCGAGGGCGAAATGCTCCATATCGTCAAAGTCGATGACTTCCGCTTCCTGCTTCAGCCGGCGGTATTCCTGCAGATAAGTGCGGGTGCAGGCCGTCAGCGTATCGACGCTGCCCGCGCTTGCCTGCATGTCGCTTTGCAGCGTGTCCGGATCGAAGAGGACAGCGGCCAGCCGGTCTTCGCTGTCCTTGATCTCCTCGCGGCAGCGCAGGAAGAGCGCATTGTCCTTGTCCGGGCTGTTGGGCAGCGGGTTGCGGCAGCACGTCATGAATGCGCGGCGATAGCCGGCATAATCTTGCGATCGGAGCACATCCCAGGCCTGCGCGCAAAGCCGGCGCTTCTGCTCGGCCTTTTCGATGGCTTTTTCTTTGTGGGGAAATTCCTCATGAAGCAGTGCGCATAGCGTCTCCATCGCGTTGACGATCTGCCGCTGCTGCAGCTGCAGGAAAGCGAAGAAGGAATCGCGCATCTCCTGGGGCAGCGTGCCATGATAAGGCAGCGCGCAGCTTTGCAGCCAAGCGTCCGGGTCAGGCTTGCTGGATGCCAGCGCGGCCAGGCTGCGGATGGCGCCGCACAGCGGGGCATCGTCGCCGGGACGGGCGGAAAAGCGGGCACGCAGGGCGTTGAGCGCCTCTCCCTGATGCAGGCGCAGGGTGTTTGCCATGGCCTGCTGCTGGAAACGCTGAGTCTGCGCATTGTCTGCGATCGTGGCGATCTGTCTGGCCGTGCAGCCGATGATGTAATAATAAGATTGCAGGATGGAGAGACAGAACGAGTGGATGGTGGAGATCTGCGCGCTCTGCATCAGCGTGAGCTGACGGTTTAACCGTGCCTTTACCGCTTCATCCTCGCTTTCGCGGGCCGCATCCTGCAAGGCGGCGGACAGCCGCTTCTTCATCTCGTTGGCCGCCGCTTCCGTAAAGGTCATGGCCAGGATCTGATCGACGCTGATGCCGTCTTTGAGCACCAGATCCATCAGTCGGCCGACCAGCACGGTCGTCTTGCCGCTGCCGGCCGACGCTGAGACAAGGATGTTTCGTTCGCGGATCTCTACCGCCCGGCGCTGCTGTTCATTCCACTTCGGCATGCTGTTCCTCCTTTCCTTCGGCATATGTGCCTGCTCTGGTGATGATGGCTTCCCTGACATAAGGCTGTCCGTGATAGCGGCAGATGTCATGGAAGTCGCAGTAGGTGCAGGCATCTTCATCCGGTTCGCATTCGATCGCGCCGGACAGGATGCGCTGGGCCAGCAAGCTCAGCAGCCGCTTCATCCCTTCATCCAGCGGCTGCAGCTCGCGCAGCGTCTGTTTCGGATTATGCAGGACGACATTTCCTTCCTTATCTTGCTTCAGTCCGGCCACATGGGTGCCGTCATCATCGAAGGCGCTGATGTTTGTCGAGAAGATCCACCCGTTGAGCCGGTGCGCCTTGTCCAGCTGTGCCTGCACGTCCGCTTCTTCCACGGGGTCGCACGTCTTCTTCACCCGGGAGATCTTCAGCGCCTCCTGGGTGATCGATTCTTGTTTCGTCGACAGATAGAAGACGCCCATCACATCGAGGATGTCTTCGCTTTCAGGGATCATGCCGCTGTGCAGGGCGAGGGCATAGACGGGCAGCTGCAGCTGTCTGCCGCTGTACACCTTCGTTTCGCTGAGGGTCTTGCGGCTGCTCTTGTAATCGAGGATGACGCCCATGTGGGCAGCTGCGTCGATGCGGTCGATCACGCCGCTCATGCACAGCTGCGCGTCTTCTTCTTCCAGATCCATCCGGAAGGTGAAGGGCTGTTCCAGCAGCCGCGGGCTGAGGGCGCTGTGCTCCTCCAGCGCCTTCAGCCTGGCCAACAGCGCCTTCATCTGCACGAGCAGCTGCGCCTTCATCTGCTCATGCTGCGCATGCCGGTCGGGGAAGAGCGTCTCAGCTTCCTTGAACAGGGAGCCGATCATCTCGATCAGCTGCTGCTCGTCTGCCTGCGCATATTGCTTGCCCATCTGCGCACAGAGCTCCTCGAGCAAATGGTGGACCAAAGCGCCCAGGCTGGTCTCATCGATCTGCTGGCGGCTTCGCTTCAGCGACAGCCCATAGCGCAGGAAATAAGAGAAGGGACAGCCGCGGTAGCGTTCAAAGGCAGAGATCGAGCCATACAGCACATGATCGCGCAGGTAGAGGCGCCGTGCCAGATCGGCGTTGAGATGATGCGCGGGCGTGATGCGGCGGTGGACGGCCTGCGGCTGCAGCAGCGGGATCGGATCATCCGCATGCGCCTTCATCATCTGCTCGATCTCCAGGCTGGCTTCATTGCTTTTTCCTTCATAGGTCCCTTGCGGATACAGCGCGATCAGCGTCTGCTGAGCCATGCGGTATTTTCCGCATTGCGCAAGATGATGCGCATAGCGCTCATCCATGGATGGCAGCGGCAGGGCCTCCCGCAGCTTTTCATCGAAGATGCCGCCATGCGGGACGAATCCGGGCCAGGCGTTCATGGTCGCGCCGCATAAGAAGCGGATGGGCCGCTCATAAAACAGCTCCTTCATGCCGTGGATGATGACCCCGCGCAGCTGTTCGCCCGCGCTGTGCAGGCGGATGTCGTCAAGCAGGCGGATGATGAAGGAGAGATCGTCTTCGCTGTGCAGATGCGGCCATGCGGCCTCCAGCACTTCCTGGACGGCCTGCATGCCCTGCAGGGCCGCGCGGCCTCCTGCAGAGAAGCGCTCTGCGCATCGTTCGCTGACGTGAGTGAACAAGGTGTCGAGCGGGCAGTCGAGGATCAGATCGAGCTGCGGCAGGATCTGCTGCTGGATGGCCGCGGCCTGCTCTTCCAGCCGGCGAAGCCGCTTCAGCGCCTCTTCATCAAATAGCACGGAGGGGCCGACATGCTGGCTGCGGCACAGGTCGTCATGCACATCGAGGGCAAAGGTGTCCAGCAGCTGCAGCAGCGCGCTGCAGTCGATGGCAAAGGCGTCGCAGTCACAAAGCGCCTGCAGGCTGGCGGTGCAGGGGGAGCGCCGCCAGTTCAGCCAGGCCTGAGTCAAGGCAGCCAGCGGATCGCGCGATGACGCGCTGAGCAGCGTATAGGGGATCTCATAGCGGCTGAAGATCTGCTCTGCCAGCTGCGCGTAAAAGGGATCCAGCGCGCACAACGCGATGTCCTCGGCATCCCAGTCCCGCTGGATGATCATCTGCGCGATCGCCTCGATCTCCTGGCGCATGTTCACCGCCCGGTAAAGCTCGCGCTGTGTGCATGAGCTTTCGCATGCCATCATCTGCGCGCCTTTGTCCAAGAGCAGGTTGACGATCTGCTGTTCTTCCAGGCTGAAGAAGGCCGGATAGATGCGGATGTGGGAAAGGTCTGTCTCCTTTTGGATGGCGGCGTACGCCTCCAGCTCGCCCTGCGCGTCGGAAGGCAGATCTTCCAGCAGGGAGAGGATGCGGAACAGCTCGCGTTCATCGCCGCTTTGCTGCGGCAGGCTGTCCAGCGGCACATCATGGCGCTTCAGCTCGCACAGAAAGCTGCGGCATTCATCGAGGAAGGCAGTGTCCTCGAACAGAGAGCCGAAGATGGGAAAATCATCGCGATGCGGCAGCAGCGTGTGCCGGAAGCTGAGCAGCTGGCTGGCACGAGAAGGCGGTTGTGTCAATGAAAAACGCCTGCGCCAGGCAGACAGGGAGATCAGCGTGATCCCGATCTGGCCGCTGCCGCGCTTCAGCATCCTCTGCTGCAGGATCAGGCGCAGCGCGTCCGGAACCAGAATGATCGTTTCAGATGGAAAAGTGTCGGTCTGTGTCATATCATCACCCTTTGCCCTCTATTATACCGGAAACGCCGGCAAAAGCCATGGAAGAACGACAGGAAGTATCCCAGCGACGTTATTGCTCGCTTAAAGAAATGCGTCGCTGACGGTACGTTTGCTTGATCAGCAAATATCTCCCGGTTGATAGGGCGTTGTGCTAGGCAAAGGAGCGTATCAGAATGAGGTATGCAAAAGGGAAGAACGTCCATACTTCAGATATGAGGTGAACAAATGAAAAAAGCATTCGTACTGGTGGCGCTGTGGCTGTGCGTGCTCAGCGGCGGCGTTGCGGCAGGCACGGCAGAGGGCGTCGCGTACACGATCCATTTTGACCGGGATACCAAGGAGACGTATCCATTGCAGGAACAGCTGCAGGAAACGTATGAACAGCTGATGCGGGGCATTCAGAAGGACAGCCGTTACACGGTGCTCGTGCACAATCTCTCCTTGTTTGAGTCGGACGATGTGCAGGCGAAGATGGAGCAGGACCGGCTCGTGCTGACGCAGGGAGATGGCAGAGGGGCAAGCGTCAGCGGCACGCTGGCGGACTGGAGCTATTGCGTGGCGCAGGTGGAGCCGAAGTCATGGCTGGAATCGCTGTTTTCCGGTCTGTGGTAAAGCGGGAGAGAATGGGCATGCGCCTTTCTCTTCCTTTCTTTTGTCAAAATAGGTATAATGGACCTGAAGAAAGCGGGAGGTGGACGCATGAAAAAGGAACTGATCAGGGACAGTGCGCAGATCATCGCCGGCAACTTCTTGGTGGCGCTGGGCGTCAATGCGTTCATCTTGCCCAATGATGTGCTGACGGGCGGACTGGCCGGTGTCGCTGTGGCGCTGCAGCCGCTGGTCGCTATAGAACCAACACTGTTCATCAATGCGGCGACCATCGTGCTGTTTGGCATCGGTGCGGTGATCCTGGGCAGGCAGTTTGCGCTGAAGACGCTGCTTTCTACGATTTGTTATCCGCTGTTTATCTCTCTGCTCTCCTGGGGGCTTGCGGAATGGTTCACGCCGGAGACCTTTATCATGGACCAGTATCTGGCTGCCATCTATGGCGGTGTGTTCATGGGATGCGGAGTCGGGCTCGTGTTCCGCTGCGGCGCCAGCACTGGCGGCATGGATATCCCTCCGCTGATCGTGCACCGCTTCACCCATCTGCCGCTGTCCACGCTGGTGCTGATCACTGACGCGCTGACCGTCGGGCTCGGGGTGGCGACTTACGGCCTGCAGGCCGCGCTCATGGGGATCATCTCCGTCTTCGTCAGCAGCGTCGCCATCGACCGGACGCTGACGCTGGGCGCGGTCCGTTCAAAGAACTGCATGATCATCTCTGCGCATCCTGAGGAGCTGATGGCATATATCCACGAACAGCTTTACCGCGGCACCACGCTGCTGGAGGCCAAGGGCGGTTATACGAAGGAGCAGCGTCAGGTCATCATGGTCGTCGTCTCGCGCAAGCAGTATCCATTGCTCGAGCATGAGGTGCTGCGGATCGACCCGAACGCGTTCATTATCGTGACCGACACCGATGAGGTGCACGGTCTGGGCTTTACTTATGAAGAGGATGATTACACATGAAACAATTGTTCAATTACCACAGTCACACCAGCCGCTGCGGACATGCCGTCGGCACGGATGAAGAATATGTGAAGGCGGCGATCGCCGCCGGCTATCAGAAGATGGGCTTCAGCGACCATGCGCCCTATCCGGGACAGTATCACCCCGAAGAGCGCATGGATGTGAGCGAGCTGCCGGAGTACATCCGTTCCATCAAGGACCTGCAGGCGCGTTACCGCGATCAGATCGATATCTATATCGGTCTGGAGATCGAAAACTATCAGGCGTTCCAGCACGAGCTGCGTGCATACCGGGAGATGTTTGACTACTGCATCATCGGCCAGCATTCCGCTGCGCTGCGTGAGGGAAGGGCGATCGGCGATTATTATGTGGAGAACGATGACGGTCATGTGCTGCTGTATGCCGGGCAGATCAAGGAGGCGCTGGAGGCGGGGATGGCGGATATCGTCGCCCATCCGGACCTGTTCATGTACAGCCGCGCGCAGTGGAGCGACGCCTGTGAACAGGCCGCGCAGATGATCTGCGACGCGGCGCTGGCAGCGGATGTGCCCCTTGAGGTGAACATGGGCGGCATCAAGCGCGGCATGCGCACCATCGGCAGACAGAACCGCTTGGTCTACCCATACCGGCGCTTCTGGGAAGTGGCGGCCCGCAAAGGCAATAAGGTCATCTATGGGCTGGATGCCCATGATCCCCAGGAATATCTGAAGAAGGAACAATATGATATCGTGGATGAAGTCATCGCGGGATTGGACCTGCATTTCGTCGATGCGCTGACATTCAGCCACAAGCTGTGAAAAGGTGCCTGGATGGCATCTTTTTTGCGTCATTGAGCGGGCAGGGGAAACATGGTAAAATATAGAAAATCGAACAGCTGAAAGGGGAAACGGAAATGAGAAACAAAAAGACGGCTGGCATCGCGGTCATCGCGGCGGCTGCCGTGATCGCAATCATCGCCGGCATCGCGGTGTTCATGACGACGCGGGCGACGCCGCAGAAGGAGCTGCAGGCATTTGCCGCGCTGCTGCAGGAACAGAACTATGAGGAGATGTATGCGCATCTCAGCGAGAACGCCCGCGCATCCTGGAGCCAGGAGGCGTTCATCACGCGTAATCAGAACATCTATGGCGGCATCGGTGCTTCGGCCATCGAATTCAGCGACATCCAGGCGGAGACGACCGATACCGGCGCGAATGTCAGCTATCATCAGAAAATGGAGACCTCTGCAGGCACGGTGGAATTTGACAACACGGCCGTGGTGGTGAGCGAGGAGGGCGGCTATAAGATCGACTGGGACAGCACGTTCATCTTCCCGCAGCTCAGCGACGAAGACAGTGTCAGCGTGCAGACGACGCAGGGCGCACGCGGATCGATCCTCGACCGCAATGGCACGCCGCTGGCACAGGACGGCGCGGTGTATCAGGTCGGCCTGGCTGCCGGTTCGACGGATGAGCGCTCCAACGCGGCGCTCGCCTCGGCGCTGGACATTTCGGAAGAGACGGTGGAAAGCGCGATGTCGGCCAGCTGGGTGCAGGAGGGCATGTTCGTGCCGGTGAAGACGGTCTCTGCCGCAGATTACCACGCGCTGAGCGATCAGCTGGATACGGTGGCGGGCATCAGCGTGCAGAGCGTGAGCGGCCGCGTCTATCCGTATGCGCAGACCTGCGCGCATCTGGTCGGATATGTGCAGACAGCCTCTGCGCAGGATCTGGAGGAACACGCGGATGAAGGCTATACGCAGGAGAGCCTGATCGGCAAGAGCGGCCTGGAAGCGGTGTATGAAGATGAGCTGCGCGCCAGAGACGGCGTGCGCATCGTGGTGCTCAGCGCTTCCGGACAGGAAAAGGAAGTGGTCGCGGAGAGCGCGGCGCAGGATGGCAAGGACATCGTCACGACGATCGATCTGGATGTGCAGCAGACGCTGTATGAGGGCATGGGCGATGATGAAGGCGCGGCCGTCGCGATGGATGCGCAGACGGGCGAGGTGCTCGCCCTGGTCAGCACGCCTTCCTATGATCCCAACGACTTTGCCAACGGCATGGACAGCGAGGAATGGGAGACGCTGAGCAGCGATACGCGCAACCCGATGCTCAGCCGCTATCAGTCCGCTTACTGTCCGGGCTCCACCTTCAAGGCGATCACGGCGGCCATCGCGCTGGACAATGGGACGATCACGGCCGACACGGCGTTTGAAAAGACGGAGCGCTGGCAGAAGGACAGCAGCTGGGGCGATCATTATGTGACGACCACGCATCTGTATGATGAACCGAGCAACCTGGCCAACGCGCTGCGCTATTCCGATAATATCTTCTTTGCGCAGCTGGCCGATCAGATCGGCGCGCAGGCGCTGGCGGAAGGCCTGGATGCCATCGGGTTCAACAGCGCGCTGCCTTTTGAGCTGACGCTGACCCATTCCACATACGGCGATCGGCTCAGCGATGCGCAGACGCTGGCGGCGACGGGCTATGGGCAGGGCGATCTGCTCATCAACCCGGTGCACATGACGGCGCTGTATACCGCATATGTCAATGAAGGGACGATCCTGCAGCCGTATCTCATCTATGCGGATGGCGAACGCCGGATATATCAGGAAAATGCGTACAGCGCCCAGACGGCGCAGACCTTGCTGGACGATCTGCGGCAGACGATGAGCAGCTATGGGGACAATCCGACCAACGCGGCCGGAAAGACCGGTTCTGCGGAAGTCGATAACGGCGCGGAAGTCATCGGCTGGACCTGTGCGGTCAATGAGCAGGTGGCGCTGAGCGTGATGATGGAAAATACGAAAGAAGAGGGCTCCAGCCTCTATGTGCAGCCGATCGCGGCACGGATGCTGGAAGCGATCAGCGAATGATGAGCGTGGCGCCAGAGGGCGTCACGTTTTGCGTGTGACTTACAGAACTGAAATAAATAATGAAAAAAATGTCATTCTGTGCGATAATACCATGGAAGTGAGGTGCGATTTACGTGAAGATCAGAGAAGTGATCGTGGTCGAAGGAAAAAACGACACGAATGTGCTGCAGCAGTATTTTGATTGTGAGACGATCGAGACCCACGGCACGTCGCTCGATGCGCAGACGCTTGCGCTCATCCGCCTGGCCCAGCAGCGCCGGGGCGTGATCATCTTCACGGATCCCGATCATCCCGGCGAGTATATCCGCCGCCGGGTGAATGAGGCCGTGCCTGGCTGCAAGAATGCGTTTATCGAGAAAGATAAGGCGAAGACGCCGAAGAAGGTCGGCGTGGAACATGCCTCGCGCGCTGACCTGGAGGAAGCGCTGAAGCACTGCTATATCCATGCGGAGCAGCCGCATGCGCATATCGGCATGGATCAGATGCTGGATCTGGGCCTGCAGGGAAAAGCTGACAGCGCGCAGCGCCGTGCCTTTCTTGGGACATACTATCATCTGGGGAGACCGAATGCCAAGACGCTGCTGCGCCGGCTCAACATGCTGGGCGTGCAGGCGGATGAGGTGAAGAAGGTGCTCAGCGAAGGAGGATTTTCATGAGACATGTGATCGCGACACCCTCGCAGACAAAGGCGATCCTGCAGCGTCATGGGATGACGGCAAAGAAGAGCTATGGGCAGAACTTCCTGATCGATGCGGGCATCGTGGAAAAGATCGCCCGCAGCGCGGTCGTCAGCGATCACTGCGCCGTGATCGAGATCGGGCCGGGCATCGGCGCGCTGACGCAGTTTCTGTGCGAATATGCCGCTAAGGTGATCGCCTTTGAGATCGATGAAAGACTGCCTGCAGTGCTCGCGGATACGCTTGGCGAATACGATAATGTTGAGCTGGTGATGGAGGATTTCCTGCAGACGGATCTCAGCGCGAGGGTGGAGGAGCTGCGCGCGCAGGGCTATGATGTGGTGATCGCAGCCAATCTGCCATACTACATCACGACGCCGATCTTGTTTAAGATCTTTGAATCCGAAGCGGACATCGCAGCCATCACCGTCATGATGCAGCGCGAGGTGGCGGACCGCTTCCATGCCGAATGCGGCAGCAAGGACTACAATGCGCTCAGCGTCGTCACGCAGTATCGCTGCAGCGTGAAGCAGGTCGTCAAGGTGCCCCGCAATGTCTTCATGCCCCGGCCGAACGTCGACAGCACGGTGCTGCAGTTTCGTTTCCGGGAGCGTCCGCAGCTCGATGAGGCTGCGTTTTCCGCCATGGTGAGGGCATGCTTTGCGCAGCGCCGCAAGACCATCCTCAATAATTTTGCGTCCATCTGCGGCGGAAAGGATGCCGCGGCAGCGCTGCTGCAGAAGGCGGGCATCGATCCCGGCGTGCGCAGCGAGCAGCTGGAGCTGTCAGCCTTCCTGAACTTATTTGAGGTGTATGAACATGAAAATAGAAGCGAATGCGAAGATCAATCTGTCGCTTGATGTCGTCCGCAGACGGCCGGATGGCTATCATGAGCTGCAGATGATCATGATGCCGCTGCGGCTGCATGATACGCTGGATATCGTTTGCAGCAGCCGGGATATCCTGGAAAGCGACTGTCCGGACATGCCCTGCGATGAGTCCAACCTCATCATGAGGGCGCTTGCGTTCATGCGCGAGCGCTATGGGCTGAAGGAGCATTTTCATATCCGTGTGGAAAAACGGATCCCGATGCAGGCCGGATTGGCCGGGGGCAGCGCCGATGCCGGCGCGATGATCCGCGCCGTGCACGCGTTGTGCGCGATCAGCGAGCCGCTTGAACAGGTCGCGGAAGCGGCCAAATGCGTCGGGGCCGATGTGCCATATTGCGTCATGAACCGCTGCGCGCGGGTGGAAGGCATCGGAGAGAAGCTGACTTTTCTGCAGGATCACTGCGATTTTCAGCTCCTGCTGGTCAAGCCGCCCTGCGGCATACCGACCGGCAAGGCATATCAGCTGCTCGATCTGCAGCAGGCAGAACATCCGGATATCGATCTGGTCGAACGCTGTCTGCTGGCGGATGACTATGAGACGCTGTGCCGCTCGCTGGGCAATACGCTGGAATACAGCGCTTTTCAGATGGAGCCGCAGATCCGCGAGATCCGCACGATGCTCGCGGAAGAAGGCGCCGATGCCGCGCTCATGTCAGGCAGCGGATCGGCGGTGTTTGCGCTGAGCCGGGATATCGCCGTGCTGGAGCGCCTGCGGCAGAAGGCGGAAGCGCTGGGCTGTGACAGCTGGCTGACCCAGCGCTGCTGAAGGAGGGGACCCATGAACCTGCTCGAACGTGCAAAAGCGTTTTATCATCGTAAGCTCGATGGCTACACGCTGGATGAATATCTGATTATGTTTGTCACCTGCTCAATCTTCCTTCCTTATTTCTGCTCGATCGCTGCGATCATCATCGTGCTGATCTATCTGGCGTTCACCGGACGGCTCATCCGGATCATCCGCACCACGCCCCGCTCGCTGTTCGCCTTCGTCTTCGCCGGGCTGTCTGTCGTGGTGTCGCTGTGTTATGGCAACCTGCTGGGGGTAGTGCAGACGCTGGGCATGCTGTTCATCCTCGTTTACTATATGTTTTACCGCAGCGTCATCTCCAAGCGGCTGTTCGTGCTGCTGATCGACGCCTGCTGCATCATCTCCATCTTCTGTTTCATCTGGGCCATCATGGAATATTTCCGCATCATCGACCATTTCGGCTACAGCTTCCTGGAGCTGGAGGTGGAGGACGCGCCGCGCTGGCGCGTCAACTCGACATTCTTCAATGCCAATTTCTATGCCGCGATGATCGAGTTCCTGGTGCTGTGCTGCGTGTACAAGCTGTTGTATTCCCACACCCTGCGCCGTGTCGTGTTTTACTGGGCGATCATCATCATGAATCTGTTTGCCCTGTATCTGACGGGCTGCCGGGCTGCCTGGCCGACGTTCGTCGTCGCCATACCGGTCATGTTCCTGCTCACGCGGCATCGGAAATCATTTGCGTTCAGCGCAGCGCTGGTCGGCTGCGGCGCCGGCGCGGTCTTGCTGGATCCCAGCCTGCTCCCGCGCAGCGGCTTCCTGGATTCCTTCATCGTGCGCGGGCGGATCTGGCGCACGGCGCTGCAGGCGATCCGCGATCATCTGCTGTTTGGCGGCGGCCCGCAGTGCTATCAGATCTTCTACAAGCAGTATGACGGACGAAAGGCATCGCACGCGCACAGCGTGTACCTCGACCCGCTGCTCAGCTACGGCATCGTCGGCTGCACGCTGTTCTTCATCTATTTCTGGCCCAACATCAAGGAGATCGTCCGCCTGTACACGCGCCGCTACGATGTGCCGCTGTTCGCGCTGATCGTCTGCTTCGTGATCGCCGTGCTGGTGCACGGGGTGCTGGATCACACGCTCAACTGGATCCAGACCGGCATGCTCTTTCTCATGGTGTTCTCTGCCAGCGCGATCTATGTCAACAACGGCGGGCAGAGAGAGACAAACGGCAATATCGACTGATCATGACCTGGCGTCATGGTCTTTTTTCTGGAAGCGATTGAATTCGTGCGGCGCTCTACGGTAGAATAAGACTGAAATGAGGGATGACGATGGTATATGGGATCTTGAAGCTGTCAGTATATCTGATCTGTTTTCTGGCAGCGCTTTATGCACTGAGCGGGGTTCAGTTCGACCGCTTCGTGAACGTGAGACAGCCGATGAAGGCGCAGGTGCTGTTTCTATTGCTGGCGATGGCGCTGGCTTACCTGTGCGGAACGCTCATCCTGGAGCTGACGATCTTCAATGGCCTCACCTGAACTGTTCAAGGTCATCGTCATCGATGAGAGCATGCACCGGCAGCTGGCTGTCAAAAATATGCTGCCGTGGAAAGAACTGAACTGCGACATCGTCGCTTTTGCCCAAAACAACAAAGATGCCTATCGCCTGTACAGTGAGATCCGCCCGCAGATCATCATCCTGGGCGTGACCGGACGCCGGCTGGACCGCATCCCGCTCATCCACCAGATCCGGCGCAATGACCGGGATGTCCAGATCCTGCTGGTGATGGACACCTTCCAGTATTTCCGGGTCCGCTCTTATATCCGCGCCGGCATCAGCGACCTGCTGCTGGGCAAGGCGCTGAGCCCGGAGGGGCTTCGCGCGGCAGTGGAGGAAGCCAAGGCGAAATCGCGGCAGATGCACCGGATGAGCCGCGATCAGGAGCGCGGCGCCATGCGCGAGCTCCAGCAGTGCTTCCTCTTGCATAAGGAAGATCATTCCAGCAGCGTGCAGGATTTCGCACAGGTGCTGGATCACCCATTTTACGAATTTGTCCATGACGGGATCGTCATGGCGTACCTGCGTGTCGATCAGATCCACCTGATCGGCTGCCGGAAACGGATCGACCGCGCTGAGCTGCGCATGCAGATGGAAGCGGTGCTCAACGAGAACCGTCCCGATTCGGTCTATTCCCTTACGCTGTTTCTGAATCAGCACAGCGCCGTCATGCTCTTTCAGACGAGCGACTGCACGCAGGTGCAGTTCATCGTGCGCAGTCTGCTGAATGAGGCTGATCGGGTGATCAGCGAACCGATGTCCGTGATCGTCAGTGAGCCGGTCGATGATGCCGCCGGCATGATGGCTCAGTTTGACCGGATGATCGAATGCAGCCGCACGCGCTTCTATCAGCAGGACCGGGTGCTCGATCTGCGGGAAAGCCGCTTTTCCTTCCGGCCGCTGAACAAAGAGGCCGTCTCCTTCCACGCCGATTTGCTCGATGCGGTCAGCGCGCATGATTTTGCGGCCGTGCGCACCATCCAGAAACAGATGCTCAGCTATATGGAGGAGCATCAGATCGATCCGCAGGATGTCAAGGCATACTGCAGCTTCGTGCTGCACAATGTGGAAGGACGCGAGCTCTCCTTCGGCATCCGCAAGAGCTTCCCATATGAAGATGCCAGCAAGCTCATCGCGCTGTGTGAGACGATGGGCGCGTTGGAACAGATCCTGGATGAGATCTGGGATGAGGTGGAGACATGGCTCAGCGAGAAGGCCAACAGCCAGTATCGCCGCGATGTGACCGAGTGGATCGAATACATCCACCGCAACATCCACCGCAAGCTGACGCTGCAGGAGGTGGCGGATCACTTCGATGTCTCAGCCAGCTATGCCAGCCGTCTGTTCAAGCAGGAGACCGGAAAGAACATCATTTACTACATCAATGAGACCAAGATGAAGGAGGCGCTGCCGCTGCTGGACAAGTCGGAGCTCTCCATCCATGAGATCGCCGCGCGGGTGGGCGTGGAAGATCCGTTCTATTTCAACCGCCTGTTCCGCCGCTTCTATGGCATGGCGCCGCGTGAGTACCGCAAGAAGATCCGCGGGGAGAAGGAATAAATGCGGAAGCGCCGGCATAGGCATGGTGTGGGTGAGCGAGTGAAAGTCGGATTGAAAGCAGCGGCTGCCGCGGCAGTCGTGCTGATCTGTTTCCTGATGTGGCTGGGCCAGGACGGCGGCATACATAATATTTATGAGGAGATCGTCGCCTCGATCCAGGGCACGCCGCAGACCAGCCGGAGCGTCACGGTGAAACGCACGGACGGCAGCGTGGAGGAGATGGATCTGGAGACGTATCTGCTGGGCGTCGTCGGCTGTGAGATGCCTCCTTCTTATGAGCTGGAGGCGCTGAAGGCACAGGCCGTGGCCGCCCGCACCTTTGTCGCCTCCCGCGGCTATCAGGTCGATGATTCGACCGCCTCGCAGGTCTATATGGATGACACCCAGCTGCAGGCGGTCTGGAAAGACAGCTATGAAGAAAGCCGCAGCCGGGTGAAGGAAGCCGTGGAAGCGACACGCGGAGAGATCATGACCTATGAGGGAGAAGCGATCACTGCGTTCTTTTTTGCGAGCAGCGGCGGACATACCGCCGATTCAGAGGAATACTACAGCAACGCGCTGCCTTATCTGCGCAGCGTGGAATCTCCCTGGGATGCCGAAGTGGACAGCGATCATGTCAGCACGATGACATGCACGAAGGCGGAGCTGGCCGCATCCCTGGGCATGAGCGCCATCAGCGAGATCGAAGCGCCTGTGCGCTATGACAGCGGCTATGTGAAAAGCGTGCGCATCGATGGACAGACATTCTCAGGCCGCGATATCCGGGAGGCACTGCAGCTGAAGTCCAGCTGCTTTTCGATCAGCATGCAGGGCGATCAGGTCACCTTCACCGTGGAAGGTTCTGGGCACGGCGTAGGCATGTCGCAGGAAGGCGCGCAGGGGATGGCGCTGGAGGGCTATGACCATCACGAGATATTGACCCATTATTATACGGGAATCAGCTTTGCCGATGTGTATAAAAGCTGAAGGCAAGGGCATAATGGGGATAGAGGTGATGAAATGCGCAGCTATGAGAACAACGCTGTGAAATGGAAAAAGCGAACGGTGATCGTCCTGTCCCTGGTCCTGCTGGCTGCCGTGGGCACGCTGACCTGGGTCATGAACCGGCAGAGCGAGCAAGGCGAGCCGACCGTATCGGAAGATGTCGATGTGACGCTGCAGCTGCCGGATACGCCGGCGGAAGAAAAGGTCATCCTGCCCTTTACGGTGGAAGCGCAGACCGCGGTCGATTATTTTGACGGAGCAGCCGGGGAGATCGATCAGTTCACGAAGTTTGAAGATGTATACCGCTCTTCCCAGGGCATAGACTATACCTTTAACGGAGAAGAGTTTCCGATCGTCGCGATGCTCTCCGGCACGGTCAGCGATGTCCGGGAGGATGAGCTGTTCGGCAAGAGCGTCGAGCTGACCTGCGGCTCAATGGTATTCACCCTGCAGAGCCTCAGCGAGGTCAGCGTGCAGAAAGGTGATGAAGTCAGCCAGGGAGATGTGATCGGCAAGGCCGGCACCTGTGTATACAGCCCGGATCTGGGCGCGCATCTGCATCTGGTCAGCGAACATAACGGTGTGATCGTGGATCCGGAAAGCGTGATCGACAAGACGCTTACCCAGCTGGATGAACAGTAAACAGGCCGAGACGCTCGTTCGGTGAGCATCATCGGCCTTTCTTATGCGTTGAGATAGTCGTAGATCATGGCGGAAAGCTCACGGATCATCTGCTGGGCATTGTTTCTGTCCTGCAGGGATGTGGACATCACGCTCAGGATATATGTGCCCTTCGGCGCGAAGATGATCGCGGCGTCATTTTCCGTGTCAGAAAGCTCGCCGGTCTTGTTGGCGGTCACCACATCATCCGGCACCCCGGCCGGGATCTTCCAGGTGAACTGCTGCTGCTTGAGCAGAGCGAGCATGTCGTCGGCATGCGGAAGCGCGCTCTGACAGACATCCTGCAGGAAATGACAGGTATCCGATACGGAAGTGAAGTTTTGATAGTAATCCGGATACATGGCCGTGTCCGGGTATCCGTGCGATCGGCACCATGCGCTCAGCTCGCTGCAGCCGATGCCGTAATCGCCGCCGCCCAGCATCGTGACCAGCTCGATCCAGGCATCACTGTCGCTGACGGTGATCATGCGCTCAAGCAGATCGTCGATGACAGCGCTGCTCCAGAGGGCGCTCAGGCTGTCATAGCGGTCATAGACGGCACCCATGACGAACAGCTTCATCAGGCTCGCTGACTGCTGCACGGCGCTGTTCACGCTGACGATGACCGCAGCGCTCTCGGCATCCATGACCATGATCGACCAATGCTCCTGATCGCCGGCATGGGCGCTCAGATACGCTTCGACCATGCGCTGCAGCACGGGATCAATGTCAGTCACGGTCTCGCTGCTGGCGATGAATGCCGGCGTATCCTGCGCCTCGCTGATGGTGAGGCGGATGGAGCGGGAACGCTGGTTGTCATATCGGTCAACAGCTGTGGCGAAGAGGATGTACTCCCCTGGCTGGTCGAAGTCGACCATGCTGCTGTCGATCTCCAGGCTGCATTCGCTCAGATCCCAGATCTCGATGTCCGCGCTGAAGTCATGATCGGCATTGCCTGGCGCAAGGGTGATGCGCTCAGGCAGCTTCAGGAAGGAAGGGGCTGCCGTATCGCTGATGCAGATGGTCAGCGGACAGGTATGTGTGCCGAACACATCTGTGTAGGTGAATGATGCGTCCCAGCTGCCCGCGGCCGCGGTGCCGTCTTCTTCCCGCTCGATGGCAGAGAGGTCTATTTCCACGGTGTCGGCGATGGCGGGATCCGGGGATCGGATCAGCGTCTCGGCTTCGATGTCCAGCGGATCGCCGTATTCGAATTCCAAACGGTCCGTCTTCGGGTTGGCGTGGTGATAGGCGAGCCACGCGCCGGCGCACGCGGCCATGAGCAGCGCTGCGGCGCATGCCGTGATGATCTTCTTGTTCATTTTCTCATCTCCCCGAACAAATGGTCGATAAAAAACAGCGCCGCGATGCACGCTGTTTCGACATGTAGGCATTTTTGGTCTGTTTTTCTTTATTTTACTATAATTTTGTTCATCCTGCGGGAAAAATGTGCGGATCACTGCATTTCCCTTGCATCATATGCAGACAGAGCGTGTCTGAAGAGGAAAACGCTTCCATTTTTTTGGAGCAGAAAAGCGAAGAAAAAAGAGGAAGAAAAGATAGACGGGGCTTTTGTCGAAGGTATTTGTTTTTTATTTGAAAAGTGATAGAATAAACTCACTTTCCCGCGAACCCTGATGCAGGGAAAGGAAATATTATGCTATAATGAGAACAATCATGAAACGGGAGGTATGGCCATGTTTTCAAAGGAAGTAGGAATCGACTTAGGAACTGCGAACTTACTGATGTACGTGAAAGGCGAGGGCGTCGTCATCGATGAGCCCAGCGTCGTTGCGATAGATGCGGAAACGAAGAAATGCCTGGCGGCGGGAAGCGAGGCAAAAGAAATGCTGGGAAGGACGCCCGGCAGGATGCTGGCGATCCGCCCGCTGAAGGACGGCGTCATCGCGGACTTTGAAGTGACCGAGATCATGCTGAACTATTTCTTCAAGAAGCTGGAGCTCAAAGGCATGTTCAAGCGGCCGATCATCTTGATCTGCTGCCCGAGCAACATCACCAGCGTAGAGCGCAATGCGATCCGCGACGCGGCATACCGCAGCGGCGCGAAGAAGGTATACATCGAGGAAGAGCCGAAGGTGGCCGCGGTCGGCGCCGGTCTGGATATCGGACGGCCGAGCGGATGCATGGTGCTGGACATCGGCGGAGGAACCACCGACGTTGCGGTCATCTCTCTGGGCGAGATCATCACCAGCAGCTCGCTGAAGGTGGCCGGAGATGCGATGGACCGCGAGATCATCAAGTTCTGTAAGGAAGAGAAGAAGCTGCTGATCGGCGATCGCACGGCAGAGGAAGTCAAGAAGAAGATCGGAACGGCATGGAAAGGCAGCACGACGGAAGTGATGGAGGTGAGCGGCCGCGACCTGGTCAGCGGACTGCCGATCTCCATCGAGCTCAACAGCGCGGAGATCCAGGGATGCCTGAGCGAGCGCCTGGCTGAGATCGTGCATGCGTGCCGCACCGTGCTGGAGAACACACCGCCGGAACTGGCCGCTGACATCGTGACCCGCGGCATGGTGCTGACCGGCGGCGGCGCGCTGCTGCACGGGCTGGATGAGCTGCTGCGCGATGAGCTGCACATTCCGGTATTCGTCGCCGACAATGCGCTGCGCTGCGTGGCAGAAGGAACGGGGATCCTGCTGGAAAACCTGCATCTCGTGAAATAATGGGCCGCGTATGAGGGACATCTGGTATCTGGTGCTGCCCCTTATCATCTCGGCGCTGATCACGCCGGTCGTGAAACAGATCGGTTACCGGCTGAACGCTTTCGCGCAGATGAATGAGCGTACCGTGCATCATGGCAAGATCGTGCGCATCGGCGGCGTAGCCATCTATCTGGCGTTCATCATCACGATGGCGCTGTATGTCAAGACTGACATGGCGATGAACGGCATCCTGATCGGATCCACGATCATGTTCATCGGCGGACTGGTCGACGATCTGGTCAATCTGAAGCCGCTGTACAAGTTCAGCTTTCAGGTGGTGGCCGCGATCGTGCTGATCGCTTCGGGCGTGACGCTCGATGTCATCCGGCTTCCGCTGGGCATCACGATCAACATGGGCGTCGTCTCCTTCATCGTGACGTTCTTCTGGATCACGGGCATCACCAACGCCGTTAATCTGATCGACGGATTGGACGGCCTGTGCGGCGGCATCAGCGTCATCATCCTGACGGTCATCGCTATGCTGGCCGTCATCGAGGGACGCGGCGATGTGGAGATGATCGCGCTGATCCTGGTCGGCGCTACGCTGGGCTTTCTCATTTACAATGCCCATCCGGCAAGCATCTTTATGGGAGACTGCGGTGCGCTGTTCCTGGGATTCATCATCTCGGCCATCTCGCTTTTGGGCTTCAAGAGCTCGACGATCATGACGCTGGCGCTGCCGCTGTTGCTGCTGGCGCTGCCGATCATCGATACGCTGAGCGCCATCCTGCGCCGCACGCTGAAAGGACATAAGTTCTCCGAGGCGGACAAAAGTCATATCCATCATCTGCTGATGAACAAGTTCGGACACAAGAACACGGTGATCATCATGTGCATCGTGACCGCGCTGTTCGGGCTGACTGCCTATGTCTATATGATCAACAAAGGCATCGGGCTGATCTCGCTGTTCGTGATCATGCTGGCGGTCGATCTGTTCATCGAAGGATCCGGCATGATATCGGATAAGTATCATCCGATCCTCTCGGTCAGCCGCCGGATCATCCGCAGGCTGACCAGAAAAAAGACCATAACTGACAGTGATCGGACCGATTGAGTCCGATCGTTTTTTTGTCAGAAAAAAGTGCTTGACAACAAGGGGATTATTCCTATAATGGTTAATGTGCTAATTAGTGTGCTAACCAATTGGAAAAGAGGTGAAAGGATGGAGGACAACACGAGGATCAGCAGCCTGCTCAAGATGGTGGACATCCGGATCCGTCAGGACCTGGATGCGCGCAATCAGGATCTTCACATCTCTTCTTCGCAGATGCGGACCCTGAGCTATCTGATCTCCAACGCAGATCATGAGATCAATCCCCGTGATCTTGAACAGTATTTCCGCATCAGCAAACCAACGGTTGCCGGCATTCTCAAACGTCTGGAGGAGAAGGGCTTCCTGCATTATGAGGAAAGCAGCAAAGACCTTCGCTACAAACAGATCGTTCTGGATGAGCCGGCATATCGATGCATCGCGCAGCTGCGGCATAACTTCGGCGAGATGGAATCCAAGCTGTATGCCGGGTTTTCCCAGGATGAGCAGGATCAGCTGAAAGCACTGCTGCTGCGACTGTTGGAAAACATCTCAGAATGAATAAGGAGGTAAGAAAATGAAAAGACTGCTTGCAGAGCTCAAAGAGTATAAAGCTCCTTCGATCAAAGCGCCGCTGTTCATGATCGGCGAGGTCGGCCTTGAGCTGTCGCTGCCGTTTTTGATGGCCTACATCATCGACAACGGCGTCACCAAGGGGGACATGAAGACAGTCGTGATCATGGGACTGCTCATGCTGGCAGTGGCGTTCCTGTCGCTGATCTGCGGCGCGCTGTCTGCCAAATATGCATCATTCGCTTCGGCTGGTTTTGTCAAGAACCTGCGCCGCGCGATGTTTGAGAACATCCAGCGGTTCTCTTTCCGCAATGTGGACCGCTATTCCACAGCAGGACTGGTCACCCGTCTGATGACGGATGCGACCAATGTGCAGAACGCATACATGATGATCCTGCGCATGCTGGTCCGCGCGCCGATGATGCTCATCCTGGCCATGGTGATGACCTTTGCCATCAATGCCGAGCTGGCCGTGAACTTCCTGTATGCGATGCTGTTTCTGGCAGTGGCGCTCACGATCATCACCCTGCTTTCTTATCCGGTGTTCCGCAAGGTGTTCCGCAAATATGATGACCTGAACGCGAGCGTGCAGGAGAACATCACGAACATGCGCGTCGTCAAGGCCTATGTCAAAGAAGACGCAGAGACAGAGAAGTTCCGCGGCGCGTCTGGCATGCTGTATAAGATGTTCGTGAAGGCCGAGAAGATCCTCGTGCTCAACGGGCCGATGATGCAGCTGGCCATGTACGCGTGCATCATGGCGATCGGCTGGTTCGGTGCGCAGTTCGTCGTGGAAGGCACGCTGACCACTGGTGAGCTGATGAGCATGTTCACGTATACGATGCAGATCCTGATGTCGTTGATGATGCTGTCGATGGTGTTCGTCATGGTCGCCATGTCCGCAGCCAGCGCCCGCCGTATCGTCGAGGTGCTGGAAGAGCGCTCTGACCTGGCTAACCCGGCAGATCCGGTCTATGACATCAAGGATGGATCCATCGAGTTCCGGAATGTCTCATTTGATTATTTCGTGCATGAGTTTGATCAGGGACAGGATGACAGCGTGCTGCGCGACATCAATCTGAAGATCGCCTCCGGTGAGACGATCGGCATCCTGGGCGGCACCGGCAGCGCCAAATCCACGCTGGTGCAGCTCATCCCGCGTCTGTATGACACCAGCAAGGGCGAAGTGCTCGTCGGCGGACGCAATGTCAAAGAATATGATCTGGAAACGCTGCGCAACAATGTGGCCATGGTGCTGCAGAAGAACGTGCTGTTTTCCGGAACGATCAAGGAAAACCTGCGCTGGGGAAATGCCGACGCGAGCGATGAGGAGCTGGTGCAGGCATGCCGGCTGGCACAGGCCGACGAGTTCATCCAGCGCTTCCCGGATGGCTATGACACCTATATCGAACAGGGCGGAAGCAATGTCTCCGGCGGACAGAAGCAGCGTCTGTGCATTGCCCGCGCGCTGCTGAAGAAGCCGAAGATCTTGATCCTCGACGATTCCACCAGCGCGGTGGATACTCGTACGGACGCTCTGATCCGCAAGGCGTTCCGCGAGGATATCCCGAATACGACAAAGCTGATCATCTCACAGCGTATCTCTTCCATCGAGGATGCCGACCGCATCATCGTCATGAACGACGGCAAGATCTGCGGCATCGGCACGCATGATGAATTGCTGAAGAGCAACGCGATCTATCAGGAAGTGTATGAAACACAGAAGAAGGGGGCTGATGACGATGAGTAGGAAACATATGGATTTCAAGGTGCTCGGCCGTTTGCTGGGCTATGTCATCCGTCATTACAAGGTCGCCTGTCTGTTCACGCTGATCTTCATCATCTTGGCCTCGCTGGCCAGCGTGTCGGTATCGCTGTTCATCCAGGTGCTGATCGATGACTATATCACGCCGCTGGCACAGACGGATACGCCGGACTTCGGCCCGCTGCTGCAGATCCTGTTGGTCATGATGTGTGTGTTCATGACCGGCGTGCTCTCCACATTTGCCTATAACCGCATCCTGGTCTATATCGGACAGGGAACGCTGCGCAATGTCCGCGATGATCTGTTCGCGCATATGGAACGGCTGCCGATCTCTTATTTCGACACGCATGCTCATGGCGACATCATGAGCGTGTATACCAATGATGCCGATACGCTGCGTCAGGTCATCACCCAGAGCATCCCGCAGACGCTTTCTGCCGGATTCACGGTCATCTTCGTCGGTGTGTCCATGATCGTCATGTCATGGCCGCTGGCCATCCTCTCATTTGCGATGGTGGCAGTGATGCTGACGGTGGCCGGCAAGATCGGCGGACGTTCCGCCCAGAACTTCCAGAAGCAGCAGAAGAACCTGGGGAAGGAAAACGGATATATCGAAGAGATGATGGAAGGGGCGAAGGTCATCAAGGTCTTCACGCACGAGCAGGAAGTCATCGACGGATTCAACAAGATCAATGAGGAGCTGTTTGAAAGCAGCTACAAGGCCAACACCTTTGCCAGCGTGCTGATGCCGGTCGTCGCCAACATCGGCAATGTCTCTTATGTGCTGTCCACGCTGGCCGGCGGCGTGCTTGCCATCAGCGGCGTCAGCGGGCTGACGCTGGGCGGACTGGCCTCCTTCCTGCAGCTGAACCGTTCCTTCAACATGCCGATCTCCAATATCTCCCAGCAGATGAATGCCGTGGCGATGGCCATGGCCGGCGCAGAGCGTATCTTTGCGCTGATGGATGAGGAGATCGAAAAAGACGAAGGAAAGGTCACGCTGACCCGTTACCGCGAAGAAGAAGGCAAGATCGTCGAGACGACGGAATACACCGGCAAATGGGCATGGCGTCATCCGCGGGAAAACGGTAAGGTCGAATATGTGCCGCTGCGCGGAGAAGTGCTGTTCCACGACGTCTCCTTCGGCTATGTGCCCAACAAAGTCGTGCTGCATGACATCGAGCTGTATGCGAATCCGGGTCAGAAGATCGCGTTCGTCGGCGCGACCGGCGCCGGCAAGACGACGATCACCAATCTGATCAACCGCTTCTATGATATCCAGAAAGGATCGATCACTTATGACGGCATCGACGTCAAGCTGATCAAGAAGGCAGACCTGCGCGGATCGCTGGGCATCGTGCTGCAGGACACGCATCTGTTCTCCGGCACGATCCGCGATAACATCCGCTATGGCAAGCCGGAAGCGAGCGAGGAGGAAGTCATCGCGGCGGCCAAGCTGGCCAATGCGCATGAGTTCATCCGTCATCTTGAACATGGCTATGACACCGTGCTGAGCGGAGATGGTTCGGCGCTGTCTCAGGGACAGCGGCAGCTGATCTCCATCGCCCGCGCGGCACTGGCAAACGCACCGGTGCTCATCCTGGATGAAGCCACCAGCTCCATCGACTCTCGGACCGAGAAGATCGTACAGGATGGCATGGACAAGCTCATGAAGGGACGGACGACATTCGTCATCGCGCATCGTCTGTCCACCATCAAGAACTCCGATGTCATCATGGTCCTCGATCAGGGACGCATCATCGAGCGCGGCAACCACGAAAGCCTGCTCGCCAAGAAAGGCATTTACTATCAGCTTTACACCGGCGCGCTGGAAATGGATTGACCCATCAAACGCTGTCTTTGCGAAGACGGCGTTTTTTGTTAGCCGGTCCACAACAAGCAAACGAAGATCAGATGATGTAACGGGTTACAATCCAGAAGCAAAAATACAAAAAGATATCGTTTTTCCGATTAAAATAGAGTACAATAGAAGTAATGAACCGAGGAGAGGAGGAGGTTTCTCTTGAAGAATACATATCTGAAGGATTTCCATGAAGGCCGTTCGCTGGATGCGTACCGGCATTTCGGCGCTCACCCTGAACGGGAGGGCGTACGGTTCACCGTCTATGCGCCTAACGCGCAGGCCATCCAGGTGATCGGATCATTCGATGAATGGGAATGTGAAGGCCATGAGATGAAGAAGGTGGACGAACGCGGTACATGGAGCTTGTACATCAAAGGCGCAAAGGTCAATGACTCGTATAAATACCGCATCACGCAGGCAACCGGCCGGGTGGTGGACAAGATGGATCCATACGCGTTTTACAGCGAACTGCGCCCGAATACGGCCAGCGTCGTCGAAGATCTCAGCTATGATGGCTGGGAAGATGCGGAATGGCTGAAGGGCCGTTCCAAAGGGTTTGACCGTCCGATCAACATTTATGAGGTGCACATCGGCTCCTGGATGAAAGAAGAGGACGAAGACTTCGTCAACTACCGCAAGATCGCCGGCAGGCTCATCGACTATGTGAAGCAGAACCATTTCACGCATATCGAGCTCATGCCGTTGTGCGAATATCCCTTTGACGGCTCATGGGGCTATCAGTGCTCCGGTTATTTTTCCGTCACCAGCCGTTATGGTACATGTCATGACCTGATGTATCTGATCAATGAGGCGCATAAAGCCGGCATCGGCGTCATCATGGACTTTGTGCCGGTGCATTTTGTCAAGGATGATTTTTCGCTTTCTTATTTTGACGGCACGGCGCTGTATGAGTATCCGCGGGCACATGATGCGGACAGTCAGTGGGGCACGGCGAACTTCGATCTATGGAAAGAAGAGGTGCGTTCCTTCCTGATGTCGGCGGCATCGTTTTGGATCGACGTATATCATGTTGACGGCCTGCGCATGGATGCCATCTCCAACGCCATCTTCTGGCATGGCAACAAGCAGTTAGGCGTCAATGAAGGCGCGCTTGACTTCATCAAGCGCATGAACTTCATGCTCAATGAGAAATACCAGGGCAAGATCATGCTCATCGCGGAGGATTCCACCGATTTCCCGAATGTGACCAAGAGCACGCTGGAGGGCGGGCTCGGCTTTGACTACAAATGGGATCTGGGCTGGATGAACGATACGCTCAGCTATCTGAAGAAGGATCCGGTGTACCGCAAATGGCATCACAACAACATCACTTTTTCGATGGCGTATTTCTATTCTGAGCGTTTCCTCATCGAATTCAGCCATGATGAGGTCGTGCATGGCAAGGCGACCATCATCAATAAGATGTGGGGTACCTATGAACAGAAATTCGCGCAGCTGCGCACGCTGTATCTGTATATGTTTACTCATCCGGGAAAGAAGCTCAATTTCATGGGCAATGAACTGGCACATTGGCGCGAATGGGATGAGATGAAGGAGAATGACTGGTTCCTGCTCTCTTATCCGGCGCATGACGCCTTCCATCGCTATTTCGCATTGCTGGGCGAGCTGTATACGAGCGAGACGACACTGTATGAGAAAGATTACAGCTGGGAGAGCTTTGAGTGGATCGACGCGGATAACGCGGACAAGAACATGTTCTCGTATCTGCGCAAGGGAAAAGACAAAGACTATGTCGTCATCCTCAACTTCTCCCCGAATACGTATACGCACGAGGTGTTCGGCGTCGTTTCCAAAGGCACGTACCGCGAGATCATCAATACGGAGTGGGAGCGCTTCGGCGGCACGCTTGCCGAGCAGCCGCAGCACTGTCATGCGGCCCGTGTTTCCCGCAATGGCAAGCCATACATGATTGAAGCCGATGTACCGGCCTTCGGCGGCGTGATGCTGGAAGTGGAAAAGAGCGAATGAAGATCAAAGAGCTGGCGCACAGCTCTTTTTTCTCATCAGGATCTATCGTATAATAATGAAAAAGGAAGGTGAGGGATATCATGGAATTTGTGATCGCGCTGCTTCTGATCTTTTTGGTGGGCATGCTGTTTCTTCAGGTGCTTCCGTTTCTGCTCCCGCTGTTTCTGATCCTGCTCATCGTGAGCATCTATCGCAGCTACAGAGCCAGAAAACAGTTTGAGCAGCATGTTGAACAATCACGGCCGCACGATCCGCATGAACGAGGGCAGGAGCGGCAGGGTGCCGGCGATGTCATCGATGTGGAATACACCGAGGAAACGGTGGATGACGAGGGGCAGGGAAGATCATGATCAGCCGCAATGCCTTGCAGCACAAGGAGGAGATCTTCCGCCTGCTGCAGCTCTCTTATCCCAATATGCGGCGCCGGATGAGCGAATCCGTCTTCGAACGCCGCTTTGAACCGAAGCGCTGTCTGTACATCGCCGAGGAAGGCCGGGTGATCAGCACGCTGCAGACGCACCGCGCCGGCATGATGTTCATGGGACGCTGTCTGGAAGTCTGCCTGATCGATCAGATCGCTACGCACCCGGATTATCGCCGCCGGCATAAGATGAGCGAGCTGATGGAAGCGGCGCTGGATGAATCTGCTCATAATCAGCTGTTTACGCTGCTGTATGCCATGAACCCGCGCCTGTTTGAACGCTATGGATTCCGGACGGTGCACAGCGGAAAGCGTTATCTGCTGGCATCGCAGGAATTTCAGGGCATCCGCTGCGATGCGGTCAGCCTGGAAGGCGATGCCCGGCAGATGCATGCGCTTTACCAGCGGTTCATCAGTCATTTTGACGCCGTGTTCGTCCGCGATGTCTCCTATTTCGAAGAACTGCTCGCAAAGGCAAAAGAGCGTCATGAGAAGCTGTGCTTTTGTTATGATGAGGAAGGCATGAGCGGATACTGCCGCTATCTGAACGAAGATCATGAGGCCAGGGTGCATGAGATCGTCTACCTTGACTCACGCGCGCTCAGACAGATGCTGTCTTATATCTCCCGCAGCGTACGCAGCGTACAGGTCACGGTTTCCGATGACGAACAGCTGGAGTTCATCTTTCCGCAGGCCATCGCTCACCGCGAGGATCATCTGATGGCGCGCTTGAACAGCCCGGCGCTGTTCAATAAGCTGTTCAACACCAAGGCGCATCAGGCCGTGGAGGCATTTGACTTGCTGAAGAAGCCGATGTGGAATCACAGCAGGTAAAGATATTTCCCAGGAAAATCGTGCAGGAGACCAGCTGTCATTACATCTGAGAGGGAAATAAAAAAATCAGCCGTGGGGCTGAATGGGACAAAAGAATAGGATAGAGGGCCGGCAAGCACACCGGCCCTCTATTCAGTATGACTGCTGGACGTTTCTGCTCAGCTGCGGGACTTTTTGCGCGGCCCGCGGTCTTCCGTGATGAAGTCCAGGTTAAGATCAGGATGATTTTTCTTATAGAAGGCGGCAGCGATCAGGATCACTGACTGGAATGCTGCATAGACGGCAAACGCGATGACGAGCGCCAGGGTCAGCGTCGTGTACTCCAGGTTGGTCAGCGTATGATAGACGATCAGTACCGCGAGCAAGATGTACAGCAGCGCTCTGAGCAGCAGGCTCCTCATCGGCGTGACAGACAGGATCTGGATCTGTCCGTAAGCCTTTTTCGGATCGAAGTTAGCGACCATCGTGCACTGATGCAAGAAGGAAGAAAACTTGAACTGCATGACGGCATAGACGAGGATGCCCACGCCGATCGGGATGTAAGGCATCGTGTTGAAGGCGTTCTCGAAAGAGAACATGAGGACGATGACGGCAAGCGCGGCAAACAGACGCTTGCTGAAGGTGCGGAAGGTCGTGAAATCACGCGGCTTGATCACATAACCGCGGTGGTTCAGCCGGTTGTAATAGATCGTGCGGTTCTTGTCATCATGGTAGACGCTGAACCCGCTCAGGACATCTACTTCCGAGCGCTCATTTTTATTTTTGACATTTTTTTTCTGATTGTTCAACATTCAAAACACCTGCTTTCTGCCTTATCATTATATCTGACAAGTTCTTTCAGCACAACCGCGAATGCTATAATTTAATGATTCTTTTGCACTATTTAGTAAAGTGCTTACACAAGATTTGAAAAAGTGAAAACATCGGCTATAATGATAGTGTAATGAGGCATCAGCAAGGCTGATGAGAAGGAGATGTTAGAGATGATTTTTGGAAAAGAAAAGGCCGATTGGGAATCACTGAACGGAATCTTCACCGCCAGCGAGATCAATCAGCAGCCGGCTACCTGGAGAAAGACGATCGCCCAGATCAAGAATGAAAAGGAAGCCATCAAGGCATTCATCGCCAACGTTACATCAAAGGAAGATTATGACATCATTCTGACTGGCGCAGGCACCAGCGAATATGTCGGAAACGCACTGTATTCTTATCTGAACAAGACCAACGGATTCAAGGTAAAGTCCTATGCGACCACGGATATCGTGGCTACGCCGGAAAACTATCTGTCTCAGAACCGTCCGACCCTGCTTGTTTCTTTCGGACGTTCCGGAAACTCTCCGGAATCTGTCGGCGCGGTCAATGTGGCCGATGAAGTTTGCGGAGAGAACGTTTATCATCTGTTCGTGACTTGCAACTGTGAAGGCGCGCTGTCCAAGGCGGCTGAGTCCAGAGACAATGCGTATGCCATCAACCTGACGCCGGAGACACATGACCAGAGCTTTGCGATGACCAGCAGCTTCTCCAACATGATGCTGGCAACGATGCTGTGCTTCAACCTGGATAAGATCGATGAGATCGCCGCAGAACTGGAAGATGTGATCACTGCCGCAGAAAGACTGGCAAATGACAACTGGAGCATCGCTTCTGATATCGTCAGCGGTTATGACTTCAATCGTATCGTCTATCTGGGCGCAAATGCGCTGAAGGGCATCGCGCAGGAGTCTCAGCTGAAGATGCTGGAGCTGACTGCCGGAAAAGTATGCACATGCTTCGATTCTCCGATGGGATTCCGTCATGGACCGAAGTCCATCATCAACGATGATACGCTGACGGTCGTTTATGTCAGTGATGATCCGTATACTCGTCAGTACGAAGTCGATCTGATCAAAGAGATGAGCGGTCAGCGTAAGGGCAACAAGATCCTTGCGGTCATGAACAAGAAAGACGATGAGATCGCTTCTCTGGTTGATTACACTTACGCGTTTGAGATGAAGGATGAGCATGACAACATGTTCCTCGGATTCGACTATATCGTGGTTGCACAGCTGATTGCGCTGTTCAAGTCTCTGTCTTACGGCATCACACCGGACAATCCGTGCCCGACAGGAGAAGTCAACCGCGTCGTTAAGGGTGTTATCCTGCATCCGTATACAAAACGCTAGTTTTCAGGTATAATAGATTCGAGGAAAGGAGAGCGTGCCGGATGAATGCACGGTGCGCAGAAGAGATTCAATGTTAGGATTAATTGTTACAGGACACGGACATTTCGCCAGCGGGCTGACCAGCTCACTGGAACTGATCGCAGGTGATCTGCAGAACTACCGCGCTGTCGACTTCGAAGCCAGCGATTCAGTAGATGATCTGAGAAAGAAGCTGGAAAAGGCTTTTGATGAACTGAAGGAATGCCAGGGCATCCTCGTATGCTCCGACCTTGCCGGTGGTTCTCCGTTCAAGACGGCTGTAGAAGTCGGATTCCCGCGCGGAAACGTGGAAGTCGTTGCCGGAAGCAACCTGCCGATGCTGATCGAAGTCAACATGGGCCGTCAGTTCGTTGAAGAACTGGCAACGCTGACTGACATGGCAGTCAATACTGGTAAAGATCAGGTCATGCGTTATGAGTTCAAGCCGGTTGAACAGGCTGAACCGACTGACGGAATCTAAATCGAGATGAAGAAGAAACTGAGCGAGATGCTTGGTTTCTTTTTTTTAGAAACGCATGTGGAAAGGGGCCGTACAGATGGATGAACATGATCCGTCTGTACGGCCTGATGTGTCGATGGACGTTTTTCGCATCATCCATCATGCAGAAGGAAGATCAGCAGGATCGTTCCCTTTGCTGATCTTCTTGTTGTGTGAACATCTGTAAGTATTTTTCTCGTTCACTGCCTGGGATCTTCAATGCCTGCATGGCCTGATCTAACGTCAGGTTCAAGGTTTCCATCAGACTTCTGATCGAATTGAGGCGTTCTTCCTCGTGGCCTTTCGTGATGCCTTGGTCCATTCCAATGCGGATCCCTTTGCGAATGCCGCGGTTTTCAACACCTTTGCTTAAGTTGCACATATGATCCATCTCCTTTTCTATGTTATCGTTCATCGGAATGTGAAACTCCTCTTCTAAGATCCGCTTTCGCTCTGCCACTTCCTTTT
>ERZ827423.372-NODE-372-length-59194-cov-4.783375_pt1 | contig 59194 bp, 66 predicted proteins | sample MGYA00519775_ERZ827423 | MGnify/ENA primary metagenome ERZ827423 (study PRJEB31778, sample SAMEA3449296) | human gut metagenome | biome: human gut; feature: human-associated habitat; material: faeces | place: United Kingdom | collected 2010/2012 ... | reverse complement strand
TTTCCCGGGATCGTCGCAGGACGATGAGGATGAATTCAAGTTTTAACGGAAGTTAGGGAGGCCTATATGGCGCGTAAAACGGCACGACAGGTTGCCATGCAACTGATTTATCAATATGAACTGGGCGGCGAAGGCGTGAACTCGACCATCGAGGAAACGATGGACAAGCCCGAGCTGAACGCAGACGATCTTGCCTATATCCAGGCCATGGTGGATGGCACGATGGACAAGGAAGAGGAGCTGGAAGAAATGATCGGCCGCTTTGCACAGGGCTGGTCGGTGGAGCGCATTTCCAAAGTGGATTTGGCGATTCTGCGTTTGGCGCTGTACGAGATGCTTTATCGTGAGGACATCCCCGAAGGCGTTTCGATCAACGAGGCTATTGAACTTGCGCACACCTTCTCCACGCCCGAAGCCGCTTCGTTTATCAACGGCATACTGGGCTCAGTGTCCCGTGCGCCGAAAGAGGGCTGAGATGTGAAGGCCATATTGGGATTGGATACAAGTTGTTATACGACGTCGGTTGCCGCTGTTGCACTGGACGGGCAGGTGCTCGCCAGCGTTAGGCGGCTGCTTGTCGTTAAACAGGGCGGTAGAGGTCTGCGGCAAAGCGAGGGCGTTTTTCAGCATACGCAAAATCTGCCGCAGCTGGTGAAGCAGCTGAAGGAGCAACTGCCCGATCTTGAGCCGGTAGCTATATCCGCTTCCTTTACGCCGCGCGACGTGGAGGGCAGCTATATGCCCGTGTTTACGGTCGGCAGCGGCGCGGCGGAGCAGCTGTCTGCACTAATGAACCTGCCGCTTTATCACACCAATCATCAGGCGGGGCATATTGCCGCGGCGCGCATTGATTCCGGTATCCCGCAGGGTGCGCATCTGGCGCTGCATCTTTCCGGCGGCACAACCGAGGTTCTGCGCTGCGAACTTGACGGTGCATTGGAGCTGTTGGGCGGGTCGGATGATCTGCATGCCGGTCAGTTTGTAGACCGCGTCGGCGTGCGGCTCGGGCTGGGCTTTCCCGCAGGCCCTGCACTGGAAAAGCTGGCGGAGGGAGCGGAAGCGCAATCGCTGATCGTTGCCACCTGCCGCGGGTTGAACTGTTCCTTTTCCGGTGCGGAAGCGCAGGTTATGCGTATGGCGGACAGCGGGGAATATACCCCGGAGCAGCTTGCCGCAGAGGTATATTCCTGCCTGGCGCGCACCATTGAAAAACTGCTGACCAATGCGGCAAAAGAAACGGGATTGCGCAATGTGCTGCTGGCGGGCGGCGTGGTTTCTTCGCCGCGATTCCGTAAAATGTTGTTGGAACGCATTCGCCGCAATCACAGCCCGATTCATGCCTATTTTGCCCGCCCGGAATATTCCGGTGATAACGCCGTGGGCGTGGCAATGCTGGGCAAAAATCAATTCTTGAAGGAGAACCCATCATGACGGCACGCATCATTGACGGAAAAAGTATTGCAAAAGAGCTGCGCGCGAGCCTCGCTCCGCGCGTAGCAGCGCTGAAAGAGCAGGGAATTACACCCGGACTTACCGTAATCGTGGTAGGCGACGACCCTGCCTCCGCGATTTACGTCCGCAATAAAGAGCGCGCCTGCGTCAAGCTCGGCATGAACAGCCAGGTGCTGCGCTTCCCGGCGGAGACGACGCAGGAGGAAATCCTGAATACCGTTCGTCTCCTGAATCAGGATGACAGCGTTCACGGCATCCTGGTGCAGCTGCCGCTGCCCCGGCACATTGACGAGCAGGCCGTGCTGCGCGCCATTGATCCCGATAAAGATGTGGACGGCTTTCACGCGATGAACGCAGGCCGCCTGATGAACGGCGAACCCGGTTTTGTTGCCTGCACGCCCAAGGGCGTGATGCGTCTGCTGGAAGTCTCCGGCGTGGAGCTGGACGGAAAGAATGCCGTTGTGGTGGGGCGCTCCAACATCGTGGGCAAGCCCATGGCGCTGCTGCTGCTTCAGAAAAACTGCACTGTCACCATTGCGCATTCGCACACGAAGGATTTGGCTGCGGTCACGCGCAGCGCGGATATACTCGTTGTGGCGGTCGGGCGTGCGGGATTCATTACGGGCGACATGATCAAGCCCGGCGCGGCTGTGATGGATGTGGGTATCAACCGTGTGGATGGCAAAGTGGTGGGGGACGTCGATTTTGAGTCCGCAAAGGAAGTTGCTTCCTGCATCACACCCGTGCCCGGCGGCGTCGGCGCGATGACCATCGCTATGTTGATGGAAAACACCGTAGAGGCGGCGGAAAACTATGCCCAGCGCACATGACCGCTTTGTCGTGACGGTCACGCAGCTCAACGAATATGTCAAATCCCTGATGGGTGCGGATCCGCTGCTGCGCGGCCTGTCACTCAAAGGGGAAATTTCCAATTTCAAACGGCATTCGTCCGGTCACCTCTATTTTTCGCTGAAAGATGAATCCTCTGTGATCCGCTGCGTGATGTTCCGGCAGAACGCCTTTGGGCTGAACTTTACCCCCAGGGACGGTCGGCAGGTCGTGCTGACGGGCTATGTTTCGGTTTATACGCGCGATGGGCAATATCAATTCTACTGCGAAAAAATGCAGGCAGACGGTGTGGGCGCGCTCTATCAGCAGTTTGAGCGCAATAAGGCGCGCTTTGCTGCGGAGGGGCTGTTTGATGCGGAGCACAAGCGTCCGCTTCCGGCCCTATGCCGGAGGATTGGCGTGGCCACTTCGCCCACCGGCGCTGTGATCCGCGATATCATCCGCGTTTCGCACCGGCGCAACCCGTCGGTGGATATCCTGCTGGCTCCCTGCCGCGTGCAGGGGGAAGGGGCTGCGGGAGAGATTGCAGCAGCTATTTGTGTTCTGAACAGGCAGGATGTAGATGTCATCATCGTTGGGCGCGGCGGCGGTTCGTTGGAAGACCTCTGGGCTTTTAACGAAGAAGAAGTGGTTCGTGCGGTTTATGCGTCCCGCGTGCCGGTGATTTCCGCCGTGGGGCATGAAACCGATTTCGCCTTGAGCGATTTTGCCGCAGATGTGCGCGCATCCACGCCCTCCAACGCCGCCGAGCTTGCGGTGTTGGATCTGAGCGACGTGATGCAGAATCTGGACAGCCTGACTTCGTCACTGGATGCGGCAGCGCTGCGGGCGGTGGATCGCCGTGGTCGGGAGCTGGAGCTGCTCTGCCGGCGCGTATCGGTGCAGGCAGCCGTGCGGCGGCTGGATCAGAACGCCGAGATCATAAAAACGCTGGAAAGGCAGATGGACGCGAGTGCGCTCCGCAGGATAGATAGCGAAAACGAGCGATTGACGCATCTTGCGGCGAGACTTGACACGCTGAATCCGGAAAACGTGCTGCGGCGGGGCTATGCGTTGATTCGAAAGAACGAAAAGACGATCTCTTCCGTTTTACAAATGAAACCAGGGGATGAGATGAGGGTGCAGCTGCGCGACGGCGTGATCTTCTCTCAAGTGACCGGGATCGAGGAAAAACATGAAAAAGCTGACCTATGAAGCGGGTCTTGCGGAACTGCAAGCCGTGATTTCGCAGATTGAAAGCGGAGAGCTGACGCTGGAAGAAACCATCAAGGCCTATGAAAAGGGGCGCGCTTTGTCTGAAAAGCTCAGCGCTATGCTGACCGAGGGCAAGGGAAGAATCCTCAAGCTCCAATCGGATGGAACCCAGGTTCCCTTCGAGAGCGAAAAGGAGGAAGAAGCATGAGCGAGCGCATGGAACGCTATCGCGAGATGGTGGAAAACGCGCTGCCTTATGCGCTGCCTCAGCCGGAGGGCTGCGCCAAGGTGCTCTGCGAAGCGATGCGTTATTCACTGTTGGCGGGCGGCAAACGGCTGCGTCCCTGCCTGACGCTGGCGGCGGCAGAGAGCGTCGGCGCGGATTTGACGGAAGCGCTGCCTTATGCCTGCGCGATGGAGATGGTTCATACCTATTCGCTGATTCACGACGATCTCCCCGCAATGGACAACGATACCCTGCGCCGCTGGCGGCCCACCAACCATGTGGTCTATGGCGAAGCCATGGCGATTCTGGCGGGAGACGGGCTGCTTTCGCACGCTTTTGCGCATATCAATCGCTGCGCGCTGGAACATCTGGAGCACGCGCGGGCGCACTTGCGCGCCATGAAGGCAGTGACGGATGCAGCGGGCGCGGAAGGCATGGTCGCCGGACAATCGGTAGACGTTTACTGCGAAAAGCATGGCTGCGGGGAAGAAGATAAGAAAAAACTGCTGGATTATATTCACCGCAACAAGACCGCGGCCATGATTCGCGGTGCGCTGCTGGCGGGTGCAGAGCTGGGCAACCCGTCCGACGCGGTTCGCGCAGCGTTTTCGGAATACGGTGAAATGCTCGGCATTGCCTTCCAGGTGGCGGACGATATCCTGGACGCCTGCTCAACCAGCGAGAGCATGGGCAAAACCGTGGGCAAGGACGCGCAGGAGGGCAAGTTGACCTACGTCTCGCTCTATGGCGTAGAAGAGTCGAAAAAGCGCCTGGCAGAGCTGACCGAAGCAGCCAAGCACGCCATTGAGCCTGTGGACGCAGACGGTTTTTTCCGCGATCTTGCGCAGCAGATGCTGATTCGCACGCACTGAAGGAGGAAAAGCATTGACCAACAATATTCTGCTCATCTTCCGCAATCCCTGCCTGATGCCCGCAGCAGTGGGCTGGGCGACCGCACAGATCATCAAGGTGCTGCTGAACCTGCTGCTGCTGCGCAAGTTGGATGTGACGCGCTTTGTGGGTGCGGGCGGCATGCCCTCGGCGCACTCGGCGTTTGTGACGGCGCTGACGGTGTCCATGGGCCTCAATTACGGTTTTGACAGCGCGTTTTTCGCAATTTCTGCGGCACTTGCCATGGTCGTGATGTATGACGCGGCGGGCGTGCGGCGCGCAGCCGGGCGACAGGCGGCCAGCATCAACCGCATCATACGCCACCTCAGAGAAAAATCCGCCGGATATCAGGACACTGAAAAGCAACTGCGCGAGCTGCTCGGCCATACACCGCTGGAAGTGGTTGCAGGCGCGCTGCTGGGCATCATCATCTCCATTCTCTGGGCGCTTTGATTGCATAAAATTTCGGAATATGCTATACTATGCATTGTAAGGTGGTGCAGTATTCTAGTCAACAATGCCATGTCTGAAGGCGGGCCTAAAAATCCGTCGAAGAGCACATCGATGAAGCTTCTGGTGCTGGCTGCCGACGCCCAGTCGGGGGTTGGTGCTGGATGTAAGGAAGAAGGGCGATCCGCAATGGCATGCGGGCGTTGACCCCGCTTCCGTGGAGGCCCAAACGGGTGGATTGCATGAAAAGTCCTAGACGGATAATCTACTCATTGGGGGTAAACCTGTATTGCGGCGAAAGCTGTGTGCAGCAGTAGCTTGCCTTGAAGCGGTTTCTGTGGGAATTCGGTTCATCGCGCTATGTACCTAGAGCTCGGGTCGCAGCGCAATCTGCGGAGGAAAACACGACTGCAAAAGAGGCTAGGACCTGGCGGAGTTGCTGAGGAAAGCTCCTAGACTGTCTGTGCGTGCCGGGGATTATAGTGTGGTCTTAACGGCATTCCAGTCAAACACGCGGCGACGTGGTTTGGCGGCGTATAATGGGAAACCGCTTCTATCGGCAACGGGGAGTTCGCCGCCGGGAAACCCTACTGGACCTAAGCCGCAAGGTTTATCCGGCACGTCACCACCTTTTTTTAAGACAGCAAAAGGGCTGCTTTCCCGTGAAAGCGGAAAAGCCGGCCTTTTTTATACTGAAAATGGAGGCCTTAACCGGTTATGTCGAAACCCAAAAAAGATCCTCGAAGACGCGCCGTCTCCTGGGTGATTTTTGTTTTCTTTCTCTCCTTTGTGCTGTCGCTGCTGATGAGCTGGTCGTCTTCCACAGCGCTTTCCACCGTGGGCATCACCCTGGCGACGCTGACCGTGCTGATCCTGGTTACTATCGGCATTCTATTTGATATCTTAGGTGTTGCCGTCACCAGTGCGGATAAGCCGCCGCTGGTTGCAATGACCACGCGCCGCGTGCCGGGTGCGCGCCAGGCACTTTGGATGGTGCAGAATGCCGACCGCATGGCATCCATCTGCAATGACGTGGTGGGCGATATCTGCGGCGTCGTCTCCGGCTCCGCCGGTGCGGCGCTGACCATGCGCATCGGGGAGAAAATGGGGCTTTCTTCTACATTCGTCGTCGGTGTATTGGTTGCGGCGTTTATCGCGGCGTTCACGGTCGGCGGCAAGGCCATCGGCAAACGACTGGCCATCAAGCGATCTAAAGATATCCTGATGCTCACAGGTCGTGCAGCCGCATTTCTCAGCGGCCTTTTCAAGCGGAAATAACAGGAGGGGCTTTGGTTGTCTATCTTGCAGGAAATACAGGCCGGAGCAGACCTGAAAAGCTATACGATTCCACAGCTGGAACAGCTTTGCGCAGAAATTCGTGAGGAATTGCTGCGCGTTGTGCCGCGGAACGGCGGGCATTTATCCAGTAATTTGGGCGCGGTGGAGCTGACAGTCGCTCTTCATTATGTTTACAATCTTCCTACGGATAAATTGCTGTTCGACGTAGGACATCAGTGCTATGCGCATAAGATGCTGACCGGGCGTCTTGATCAATTTGAAACACTGCGACGCAAAGACGGCCTTGCCGGATTCCCCAAGCCTTCGGAAAGCGCTTATGATGCCTTCGGTGCAGGCCACAGCGGCACGGCGATTTCGGCGGCGCTGGGCTATGCGCGTGCTGCGTCTATTCGGGGAGAGCGCTATGACTGTGTCGCTCTGGTCGGGGACGGTTCCTTTATGGACGGTCCCGGCATCGAGGCCTTCAACGACGCAGGGCGTTCGGAACTGCCTCTTGTCGTCGTGCTCAACGACAACAATATGTCGATTTCACGGAACGTCGGCGCACTGTCCAATTATCTCAATCAGCTGCGTTCCAATAAAGGTTATTGGCGCTTCAAGAGCCACACAGCGTCCTTTTTGAAGAAAATCCCCGGCATCGGTATGGGGCTGCACGATTTCGTCTATACCGTCAAAAATTCCATCAAGTATCTCTTTGTGCATGGGCAGTTTTTCGAGGCGCTGGGCTTTACCTACCTTGGCCCCATCGACGGACATAATCTTTCCATGCTCATTCGCACGTTGACGCGAGCGCGGAATTTAGAACGCCCAGTATTGGTGCATGCCGTCACGCAGAAGGGGCATGGCTATCGCCCGGCAGAGGAAAAACCGGACGCCTTCCATGGCGTTGCCCCCTATGAAGTGGAAGGGGCCGGTGCGGCTGCGCAGATTCATTCGAGCGGTGTGGTCAGTGAGGCGCTTTGCCGTCTGGGCGCGGAGGATGATCGTGTGACTGTAATCACCGCAGCGATGCGGGATGGCACGGGAACGCGTAAATTTGCCGAAACCTATCCCAAACGCTTCTTCGACGTGGGCATTGCGGAAGAGCACGCGGTCACGCTGGCGGCTGGGTTGGCCGCAGGCGGCGTTCGCCCATATTTTGCGGTTTATTCTACTTTCTTGCAGCGTGGCTATGACCAGATGATCCATGATGTGGCACTGCAAAACCTGCCGGTGGTGTTCCTCTGCGGCCATGCAGGCTTGGTCGGGGAGGATGGAGCAACGCATCACGGCGTCTTCGACCTTTCCTATTGTTCGCACATTCCGAACCTGCGGATTCTTGCGCCCTCCTGCGCGGAAGAGCTCGGCGAAATGATTCGCTGGTCAATCCATGCGGACGGCCCGGTGGTGATCCGCTATCCCAAGTCCTGCTGTTCCGCCATGCACAACATCGTAGGGCTGGAAAAGGGCGCGTGGCAGGTCGTGAGTCTGGCGCACAAGGCTCGGGCAGTGCTTTTTGCGGCAGGTTCGATGGTGGCGCAGGCAATGATCGCGGCCGATACACTGGCGCTGGAAGGCATCGACGTGGAGGTGGTGAATTGCCGCCAGATCAAGCCGCTGCCCGACCGTATGCTGGAAAAATATGCGTACTTGCCCATTGTGACGTTGGAAGAAAACAGTGTCATCGGCGGCTTCGGAGCGCTCGTTTCTTTGCGATACGAACAGTTGGGACACAGCGTTCGGCTGCTGCCCGTCGGCATTGGGGATGAATTTGTGCAGCACGGCACGCGCACGCAGCTGCTGAAGGACAGCGGGCTGGATGCAGCCGGAATCTGCGACAAGATCAGGGAGTTTATCGGAGCATGAAGAAGGAAAGACTGGATGAGGCGCTGGTTCGCCTGCAATATGCCGATACGCCGGAGCTGGCGCGCGCCATCATCATGGAAGGCCGCGTCTTTCAAAACGGAAACCGGCTGGACAAGCCTGCTATCCTGCTGGCCAGTGATGTGGGGCTGACCGTCAAAGGGGATAAGCTGCCCTATGTCAGCCGCGGCGGGCTCAAGCTGGAAAAGGCGATTGCTGCTTTCGGCTTGACGTTTGAAGGGAAAACCTGCATGGACGTCGGCTCTTCCACCGGCGGCTTCACCGATTGCATGCTGCAAAAGGGCGCGCAGAAAGTTTATGCAGTGGATGTGGGCTACGGTCTGCTCGATTGGAAGCTGCGCAACGATCCGCGCGTGGTGGTGATGGAGCGCACCAACGCCCGGTTGCTGAACCCGGAAATGACCGGCGGCGAGCGGATGGATTTTGCGTCGATGGATGTTTCGTTCATCTCCATCCGAACCGTTCTGCCCGCTGTACGCACCTGCATGAAAGAAAATGCTCACTTGGCAGTGCTGGTCAAACCGCAGTTTGAGGCACGACGCGAACAGGTGGGCAAGGGCGGTATCGTGCGCGATCCTAGGGTGCATCGGGAGGTGCTGGAAACGGTGATCGCCGCCATGCCTGCTATCGGCCTTGTGCCGCAGGGATTGACCGTTTCGCCCATCAAAGGCGTAGGCGGCAACACGGAGTTTTTGCTTCATTTGACCAACACAGAACTGAACGACGCAGCCTTCCAAGCGGAAAGAGCGATAGAGGATGTGCTGCGCTTTGTATAAAAAATAAAAAAGATTGCATAAATAAAAAAAGCGTGTATACTTAAAAGGGGTGCGGTCATGAGAATCGAGAAAGTGGGTTTGTTGCAAAGTGTTACCCGAAAGGGAATTGCTCCGGCGGTGGAAGCTGCCGCGCTGCGCCTACGCGAAGTAGGCTGTCGGGTATTCAGCGATCGAAAAGAATTGACGGGCGGAGATGCCTTTTCCCGCGAAGAGGTCATTGAAAAAAGCGATGCGCTTGTCGTTTGCGGCGGAGACGGAAGCATATTGTCCGTAGCACGCTGCGCGGCGGTATACGGCGTTCCTGTGCTCGGTGTCAATTTCGGCCAGCTGGGTTTTTTGTCCGAAGTGGAGGCAGGTGAGTTGAGCGAGGCCATTGAGCGCTTGCTCAGCGGGGATTACGCCATCGAGCGGCGGCTGATGATTCGTGCGCAATGGAACGATCAGGAGGTCACGGCGCTGAACGATATCGTGGTGCGGCGCGAATCCTCGCTTGCCGTGGTGCGCGGGGACGTCCATGTGGACGGCCTGATGCTCGATCATTATGTTGCAGACGGCATACTTGTCTCCACGCCGACGGGCGCCAGCGCCTATGCGCTCGCCTGCGGCGGTCCCATCGTGCATCCGCAGCTCAAATGCCTGTCGGTCATGGCCATCTGTCCGCATTCATTGCGCGCACGCCCTGTCATGCTCGGGCCGGATCAGGTCATTACAGTCGATATTGCGCAGCGGTCGCTGCCTGCCATGATCTGTGCGGACGGGCAGGATCTCATCTCCATGGCGACGAACGAACCCGTCGTCATCTCGCGCGCACCCTTTGACGCGCAGCTGATCCGTTTTTCCAACCGGGATTTCTTCTCCATGGTGCACGCAAAACTTGTAGATAGAACAGAAACAATGTAGAGGAGGCGCTCCATGAAATCGGTAAGACACGCTGTGATCAAAGAGATTATCGAATCACAGGACATTGAAACGCAGGAGGAGCTTGCCGCTGCGTTGCGCGCCAGAAATATTGACGTGACGCAGGCGACCGTTTCCCGCGACATTAAGGAACTTCGTTTGCTCAAGGTGCTTTCCGAAAAAGGAAGCTATAAATATGCAACGGCCGATAAGGCAGAGCACGGCCTTGCCGACCGCTTTATCCGCATCTTCAACGAATCGGTGATTTCCATTGTGCCGGCCAGCAATCTGATCGTCATCAAGACCATCTCCGGCAGCGCGCATGCGGCGGGCGAAGCCATTGATACGCTCCATTGGCCGGAAATCGTCGGCACCATTTCGGGGGACAATACCCTGCTCATCATCGCGCAGAACGTCGAGGACGTCGAAGTTCTGATGCAGAAGATTGAGCAGATGCGCGCCAGAAAATAAGCTGAACCGCCTGCACCGCAGCACAGAGGAGGGGTTTCTATGCTTTGCCAGCTCAGCATTAAAAATATCGCCCTCATCGATAACCTGACCATCGAATTTACCGAGGGCATGAATGTGCTCACCGGTGAAACCGGCGCAGGTAAATCCATCGTCATCGACTCGATGAACCTTGCGCTGGGGGAACGTGCCGACCGCGATCTCATCCGCGCGGGGCAGGAGCGTGCTTCGGTCGAGGCACTGTTTGACATCACGTCCTGCCCGGCGCTGTTTCCGATTCTGGAAGAAAGCGGCATCGAGACAGACGGCGGGCAGCTCATTGTCTCGCGCGTGCTCACCACCGCAGGGCGCAATATTGTGCGCATTAACGGCGTGCTGACGCCGCTTTCCCTGCTGCGGCAGATCACGTCGGCTCTGGTCGATGTTCACGGCCAGCACGAGCATCAGTATCTGATGGACGAGGGGCGGCATCTCGGCTTTCTGGATAGCTATGCCCACAATGAAATTTCGCCCGCAGCGCGGCGTGTAGAGGAGCTTTACCGGCAGATGCATTCGCTCAAGCTCCGTCTGCGCGGCATCAACGAGGGCACGCAGGAGCGCGCCCAGCGCCTGGATATGCTGCAATTCCAGGTGGAAGAAATTCAGCAGGCACGGCTCAAGGACGGCGAGGAGGAAGAACTGCTCGAGCAGCGCGATCTCATCCGCAACTCCGAGCGCATTCTCTCCGCGCTTTCACAGTGCTCCGCGTTTCTGGACGGGTATAACGATATGCCCGCCTGCACGGATTCTATCCGCCAGTCGGTGTCGCTGCTGAGCAGTATTTCCGGCTACGGCGCACAGTTCAGCACGCTTGAAGAACAGCTGCGCGACGTCTACTATACGCTGGAAGATCTTGCCATGCAGATCCATGTGCAGGCCGATAAAATGGAATTTGACCCCGAAACGGCGGAACAAGTGGAAAACCGTTTGGATGAAATTCGAACGCTGGAGAGAAAATACGGCAACAGCATTGCGGATATCCTTCGCTATCAAGAGGATGCGGAAAAGGAGATTGCGCAGCTTTCCCGGCAGGAGCAGGATTCCAGCCAGTTGGACAAACGCTTTTCACAGCTTTCCCGCGAACTTTACGACGCCTGTATGCGCCTGCATGAGCTGCGGCAGAACGCAGCGGAGCGCTTCAGCGCAGCCGTGGAGGAACAACTGAAGGATCTCGGTATGGCAAAAGCGCGGCTCCACGTCGATTTTGCCCCGATTCCCGCTTTCGATCAGGCGGAAAAATACTATGCGCCCACGGGACTGGACCGCATGCGATTTCTGATCTCCACCAATGCCGGCGAACCGCTCAAGCCGCTGTCCCGCACTGCGTCGGGCGGTGAGCTTTCGCGCATGATGCTCGCCTTTAAGGCCATTGCCGCTGATCAGGACGATGTGGGCACAATGGTCTTTGACGAAATCGATACCGGCATCAGCGGACGCATGGCGCAGGTGGTCGGGGAAAAGATGGCCGGCATCGGCAGAAGCCGTCAGGTCATCTGCGTTACCCATCTGCCGCAGATTGCAGCCATGGGGGACAGTCACCATCTGGTGGAAAAGCAGGAAGAAGAGAACCGCACTCATACCAACGTGCGCACGCTGAGCAGAGAAGAACGCATCGGCGAGTTGGCGCGTATGGTCGGCGGCGCGCTGGAATCGCAGTCCGCACTTTCACATGCAGCAGAAATGCTCCGCATGGCGGATGAGTGGAAGCAAAGTGTAACAAATTATTAACATTTAGGGATTCTTCCAATGGTTTGTTAAAACTGGATTATTTTCGACAAAATGTGTAAAAAGTATTATTGTGCGAGAATAATCTTGTAAATGAGACTGCGTATTTATGAATGGGTTGAGAAGATAAATTATACTTCTTCAGTATTCACAATTGCGTGTATAAATGTAAAAAAATGCTGTTCAGGTGTTGAATAACATAGAGCTTTGCTGTAATATAGTGGATGTTAATAACTGTTTGAGCTAAACAGTTGCAAGTCTAGGAGGTAGATAATACGATGACGCGCGAAGAGTTCATCAAAAGAAAGATCAAGGAGAAGGGTGTAACGCTGAAGGATTATGCCAGAATGATCAACATGCCTTATTCTACGCTTCTTTCGATGCTGGCCGGCAACCTTGGCGGCGCCTCTCTGGACAATGTCGTCCGGATCTGCAATGGGCTTGATACCAATATCGGCGTTCTGCAATCGCCCAACATGGATCCTTCTGCTGAGAATGGAATGTCCAATTTGAGCGAGCGCGAGAAAAAACTGGTTCGTCAGTATCGCAAGGCAGGCAGCATGCAGGACGCTGTGGACAAGCTGCTGGAAATCTAAAACGGCAGCGATTCCCAAATCAGCGGCAATATGCAAAGAATACAACTATCCTGACTGCATAAATAGAGTTTCGACCGGCACTTGGCAGTATAGTCGGCTCCGTCTCTCCACACCTTAAAAGCGAAAACGATGGAAGAGGTGCGGAGCATGAAAAGGAAAAGAGTGTTGGGCGGGTTGATTGCGGCGGCTCTGATCGCATTGAATTATGCGCCGTCTGTTCAGAGCTTGCGCAATATCCCGGAACTTATTCATTTACGGCAGGGGCAGGAAAAGTCGTATTCTTTTTTTCTGCCCATTAAAATGGAAGTAGAGACGAAGAACCAATGCGTGCTCTCTTCCACAGACGAAACCCTCGGCGCGCGAACCGGTACGCTCAGCAGTGAAAGCCCCGGGCGTTCCCGAGTGCGGTTTTCTCTTCTCGGCTGCATTCCGCTTAAAACGGTTACGGTGCAGGTGGATAACGAGCATGTGCTGATTCCCGGCGGGCAGAGCATTGGGCTGACGCTGTTTACGGACGGCGTGTTCATCGTGGACGGTGCGGAGGTCTACCTGCCGGACGGTTCTTCCGTCAACCCTGCCAAAGATGCCGGGTTGGCTGCCGGAGACTGCATCAAATCCCTGAACGGCCAAATCGTGGATTCCATGGATAAACTGGTGCAGATCGTTCAGGAAAGTCAGGGAGAAACGCTTTCCGTTCGCTATATCCGCGACGGAGAAGAATACACGACGGAGATTCAGCCTGTCATCGACGAAACAGGCGAAAAGCGCCTGGGCATCTGGGTGCGTGATTCTACGGCGGGCATCGGCACGCTGACCTATATCGACCCCCAGGAGGAGCGCTTCGGCGCGCTCGGCCATGCCGTGACCGATATGGATACCGGCCGCGTGCTGCCGATTCAGAACGGCGAGGTCTATCGATCCGAAATCGTGAATGTCAAAAAGGGAACGCGAGGCGAAGCGGGGGAGCTGCACGGCGTGTTCACGGGCAGCTGGAATGCGCTGGCGCCGCTGGAAAAGAATACCCAATACGGCGTCTATGGCGGCGTACAGGAGCAGGTGGTCAACCCGCTGTATCCGCAGGGCTTACCCGTGGCAGCGCAATCCGAGGTGGAGATCGGCCCCGCAACGCTGCTGACGACGATTGATGATCGCGGCGTGCGGGAATTCGACTGCAAGATCATTCGTCTGTCGCCGCAGCTGAGCCGGGCGCAGCGCTCAATGATCGTGGAAATTACCGATCCGGACTTGCTGGAAACCACCGGAGGCATTGTGCAGGGTATGAGCGGCAGCCCGATTTTACAGAACGGCAGAATTGTCGGCGCGATCACCCATGTCTATGTCAACGACCCAACAAAGGGCTATGGCCTGTATATCGACTGGATGCTGGAAACCCAGTCGTGAGCAGGAGAAATGCGCGCACCCGTCGAAATTTCTCTGCAAAGGAGGGGAGGACGGATGCGCGTTTTAATTTGCCGGAGAACAACCGAAGAGGCGGAGAAAACTCGCCGGCTACTGTTGGAAAGCGGTGCGCACACCATTGCGCTCTGCCGCAGTGTCCGCGAAATTCAGCTCTCCGAATTGCCCTCCGCCGGCGCGGATGTCTGCATCTTCGATTGCGAAATGCCCTATTGGGATGGAAGAACGCTGGCCGCTGCGGTTTCTCCTGTGCCCTGCCTGCTCATAGCTCCGGGCGGAAAACGCAATGGATTGCCGGGCAACGCTCAGGTGGTGGAAAGCCTTGAAGAGATTCCGGCAGCGCTGTGTGCGCTGGCCGACCAGAGCTTATCCGCCCGACAGCGTTTACGAATTCGTGAAGAACTGCTGCGCCTGGGCTTCAAGGCCAATACGCGCGGCACACGCCAGTTGGGCTCCGCTTTAGAAATTGTGCTGCGCGACGAAAACACGCTGGACGATGTTCTCCATTATGTGTATACGCCGCTTGCGGTACGTGAAAAATGTTCCCCTGCCTGTGTTGAGCGAAATATTCGCTATGCGATCGAATGCGCCTGGGTGCGGGGTGAGTTGTCCGTGCTTCAGGAGCGCTTCGGCTACACTATTCAGGAAGAAAAGGGAAAACCGACCAACCGCGCGTTCCTCGCGCAGATTTCAGAGCATATCCGGCTGCACCGCGCATAAACCTTCTAAGGAGAAGGGAGGCGTGCGGTGTGCAGCGTGGTTTGCATTGTGCCGTGGAATTTTTGCGCAAATACCTGCCGGGTGTGCTTGCGGCAGTATTCATCCTTGTGGCGGCGCTAACCTGGGGAATTCGGGCGGGTGCAGATGTTGCGACAGCAACGGAGGAAGAATGGGAGCTTGCGCTGACGGCGTGGTCCGTGGTAGGATTGCTGCTGCGGGAGCTGGCCTTTATGGCCGCGTTGCCGCTTGCGGCGCTGCATCCCTTCGGCTGCGCATTGTGCGCTCTGCTGCTTGGAACGAAGAGCTTCCTGACCGGTTTTAGCTGGGGCTGGTGGTGCGCCGGCGGGTTTGGCCTTTGGCCGTTTCTGCTGCTGTTGTTGCCGCAGGGTCTGCTGGCGACATTTGCTTATGCCGCAGGAGCCTGTTGCAGCAGCTATGCTGCACTGCGCATCAGTCCCCTGACGCCTCAAGAATATTGGAAGAATTTGATTTGCTGCCTGCTCTGCCAGATCATAGCTGTGCTGATGCGCTGCCTTGCCTGCGCTTGGGCGGGAGCATAGACAAAGGAGAAATTAAAATGAACCATAAGAGAGCAATTGTCATTGTGCTGGATAGCTTGGGTGTCGGCGCGCTGCCGGATGCGGCGGCGTTTGGCGACGAGGGCAGCTGCACGCTGGGTCATATTTGGGAGAGAATGCCGAATCTTCACATTCCGCACCTGCGCTCGCTGGGCATCGGACGCCTAATGGGCAAGGAGGAGGATGCGCTGCTCCCCGGCGCGGGCTATGGCAAAATGTCCGAGCGCTCCCGCGGCAAGGATACCACGACCGGCCATTGGGAAATGAGCGGCGTGATACTGGACAAGCCGTTTCCGACCTTCCCCAACGGGTTCCCGCAGGATTTCATGGAGAAATTTTCCACACAGGTGGGCTATCCGCTGCTCGGCAACTGCGTCGCGTCCGGTACGGAGATCATCCAGCGTCTGGGGCAGGAAGCTGTCGAAAAGCGCGCGTTGATCGTCTATACTTCGGCAGACAGCGTTTTTCAGATTGCGGCGCATGAGGGCATCGTCCCGCCGGCAAAGCTCTACGAGATTTGCCGCACCGCGCGCGAAATGCTGACCGGTGATCTTGCGGTCGGGCGCGTGATTGCCCGCCCCTTTGTAGGCGAAGGCGCGCACTTTGTCCGCACCGCCAACCGCCACGATTTTTCACTGGAACCCACAGGAACCACTATGCTGGATGCCATCAGCGCGGCAGGGCAGGAAGTGCTGGCAGTGGGCAAGATTTCGGACATCTTTGCCGGCCGCGGCATCACGGATCGTTTCTTTACGCATGGCAACAATGAGGGCGAGGAGCGCACGCTGGAACTGATGCAGCGCGATTTTGAGGGGTTGCTGTTCGTCAATCTGGTGGACTTTGATATGCTTTACGGCCATCGCCGGGATGTGGAAGGCTACGGTCAGGCGCTGGAACACTTTGATGAAACGCTGGGCAAGCTGCTGTCGATGCTGCGGCAGGGCGACCTGCTGATCGTCACGGGCGACCACGGCTGCGATCCTACCTATAAAGGCACCGATCACACGCGCGAATATGTTCCGCTGCTGATGATGGGCGGCGCGCAGGGGAACGTGGGCGTTCGCAGCACCTTTGCCGATCTTTCCGCCACGGTTTGCCGTCATTTGAGCATAAACTGGTCTGTCGGGACCGCCGTTTAACGGATTTCTGCGATAATTGAGGGAGAATATCTCTACCGCAACGCCTAAGCACCTATTCTCGAGAGTGTTGGTTACATATGACCGATGAGGAAAGGAGAAATTCAGAATGGAAAAGCCTTGGACGGAGATCATGAGCAAACAGGAAATGGTGGAGTATCTCAGAGGTTATTTGAAACAAAGAGGATATAAAAAGCAGAAACAAAACTGGCATCGGATCAATCAGGATGGTGTATATGTCATTGTGAATGTTCAGAATTCTCAATGGGATAGGGAAACCTATTATATTAATTTGGGAGCGGGAATAGACAGACAAAGTACGATGAAGAGCTTTTCCTTTGGCAATGGCAATTTCTTGTATCGAATGGATGACGGGATAGGTGTTGAGAAGATGAAAGAAGAAATAACACGATGGGAGTGTATGTTTGACAGTGAGCTCTCTATATTGCGTAACTGGGGCTGTATTTCAGGTGGTAGGCTCTTCATTCAGATTGATGAGGATACGAGAGAATATTTTGATGGATTGATGAAAAATAAGATGAATTCCGTTGATTTGCCAGATTAGTATGAGTTGGGAAACGATAGAAATAGTGGGGTATGTGTGGGAAAGAGCGCAGCTGCCACTATGATGCGGAAAGAATTCCATCCATCGTCAAGCATAAATCCCTCCCGATCCGCTTAGAAATAAGCAGACGGGAGGGATTTTTTGATGTGGAAAAAATGGATTTCGGCGCTGCTTGCGGTTTACTTCCTGCTATCGCCCGTTTGCTTGCGGGCACAAAGGGTCCCTTTGGAGACGGAAGCTCCCTTTGAGCTGGAAGCGGCATCCGTGTTGCTGATGGACGCAGGAACCGGCACGGTGATTCTTGAAAAGAACGCCGACGAGAAGCGCCCTGTCGCCAGCGTGACGAAGCTGATGACCATACTGCTCGTGCTGGAAGCGCTGGATGATGGCAAGATCACGCTGGAGCAGGAAGTGACCGTCTCCAAAGCGGCGGCGGGCATGGGCGGTTCGCAGGCGCTGCTCGATGCGGGCGGTATCTACCCGTTGAGCGAATTGCTCAAATCCCTGATTATCGCCAGCGCGAACGATTCTGCCGTGGCGCTTGCAGAATTGCTGATGGGCAGTGAGGAGAACTTTGCCGCCGCCATGAACCGTCGCGCACAGGAATTGGGGCTGAATGACACGCACTATGTCAACGCGTCCGGGCTTCCGGCTGAGGGGCAGTATACCACAGCAAGGGATGTGGCGGAATTGTCTCGGGAAGTGCTGAAGCATCCGACGTATTTTGAATATTCATCCATCTGGATGGATGAAATCGTCCACAAGGGCGGCCGGGTGACGCAGCTGGTCAACACCAACCGCCTGATTCGCTTCTATGAGGGTGCGGACGGCGTCAAAACCGGCTCAACCAACGAGGCGAAATACTGCGTTTCTGCGACGGCAAAGCGCGGAGACGAGCGCTTTCTTGCCGTGGTACTCGGCGCGCCCACGGGTGCAAAGCGCTTTGATCTGGCCGGAAAGCTTCTAAATTATGCATTTGAAAACTATTATACAAAGACCTTTCTCGTAAAAGGACAGGTGATTGATAAACAAATACCAGTTTCCGGGGCGCTCAGCCGCTCGATATCAGCATCGGCTCTTTGCGATTTGAGCGTACTGGTCAAAAGAGGGGAAGAAAAAAACTGGACGATGGAATTCAATTTGCCGAAGTGCGTGAGGGCGCCACAGCGCAAAGGGGAGGTTATTGGACAAGCAATTGCACTCTACTGCGGTGAAAGAGTAACAGATGTCCCCATTGTGCTCTGCGAAGAAATACCGAAACTCGGAATCCCCGCAATAATTCGTGAAATCTTTTTTAGATGGCTGTAAGAAGCGAAGGCAAGCACCGACTCTTTGTTGACTGACTCCTCGTTCATATGATAAATTAGAAAAAAGGAGGAGTGAAGATGGCAGAGAAAGTCAAGAAATATGTGCCTGAATACAGAGGCCAACTTCGGGATCATTGTATTGAAATTCCACGTTGCATCACACAGGCAAGCGGAATTCGAATCTTTGGAAGGAGGATCAAGTCTCTGGTATTTACTACCGATATTGCAATCATTCGCAACATCAACGCAGATGCAGTCATCGCAGTATATCCCTTTACTCCGCAGCCGGCCATTACACATGCCATTTTGACGGGAGCGGATATGCCTGTTTTTTCCGGCGTCGGCGGAGGGATTACCAGTGGAGCGCGCGTTGTCAGCCTTGCAATGGATGCAGAAGCGTTGGGCGCGACAGGGGTGGTAGTCAATGCGCCGACATCGAATGATTCCATTCGCCGGCTCAAGGAAGTGATTGATATTCCTGTTGTGGTAACCGTTGCGCGGATGGATACGGACATTGCTGCTCGATTGGAAGCGGGAGCAGATATATTAAATGTATCCTCAGCGCAGAACACGCCGGAGCTGGTCGCCCGAATTCGAAGAGATTTTCCCAAAGTCCCGATTATTGCAACCGGAGGACCGACGGAGGAGAGCATCCGCCAAACCATTGCGGCGGGTGCCAATGCGATTACCTATACTCCGCCAACCTGCGCCGAACTGTTTAAGGAGCTGATGATTCGATATCGTGGAGAAAATAAGTTATAAAAATATAATTAAGATAATTTGTAGAAAATATTTTGCCAAAGGGGTTTTCAATACTGATAAAGTATGTTAAAATAACGTTATAGAGTTCTTTGCATTACACAAAAGGAGGACCAACTAAAAATGAAAGATTATCAAACCCAGAATATTCGCAATATAGCGATTGTTGGGCATGGCGGCGAAGGCAAGACGACTCTGACCGAAGCGCTGCTGTGGACAACGGGTGCGATTGACCGCATGGGCCGCGTCGAAGACGGCAACACGGTCTCTGACTACGATACCGAAGAAATTCGCCGTCAGTTCTCGATCAGCACCTCCGTCGCTCCCGTGGAATGGAAGGACAAGAAGATCAATTTTATCGATATTCCCGGTTATTTCGACTTTATCGGCGAAATGATGGGCCCCTTGCGCATCGTGGATGCGGCGCTGATCGTGGTCGGCGCTGTGAACGGCCTGAACGTAGGCGCGGAAAAGGCCATGGCCTATACCAGTAAGCACTCTATCCCGCGCGCGATCTTCATCAACTCCATGGATCGTGAAAACGCAGATTATGACAAGGTCATCCAGCAGCTGGGAGAAAAGTATCAGACTGCGATCTGCCCGGTTATGTTGCCCATCTATGAGAACGACGCGTTCATCGGCTTCTCTTCGCTGGTGACGGGCAAGTCCTATCGTTATCTGGACAAATTCTCCAAGGAAGTGGAAACGACGCCCGAGATGCGGGAGCGCATTGAAGCGGTTTGGGAGCAGGTGACGGAAGCCGCTGCCTCTGCCGACGACGAGCTGATGGAGAAGTACTTTGAGACCGGTGAGCTGACCGACGAGGAGAAGTTCCGCGGTCTGCGCAAGGGCATCGCCGCCGCGACCATCACCCCGGTGTTCTGCGGCGCGGCTCTGCCCGCGCTGGGTATCGATAATCTGCTCAACTTCATCGTGACCCTGATGCCCTCGCCCGATGAAAAGGCATTCCCCAAGCGCGGCACCAACCCCAAGACCAATGAGCCTGCCGAGCGCGTTTGCAGCGTGGACGAGCCGTTCTCCGCGCAGGTCTTTAAGACCTTGGCCGACCCCTTCGTCGGAAAGATTTCCCTGATTAAAGTCATTTCCGGCGTGCTGACGCCCAATACGCAGTTCAGCAACGCAAATTGCGAAAAGCTGGCGAAAGCCGGTTCCGTTTCGATCATGTGCGGCAAAAAACTGACGCCGACCTTTAAGCTCATTGCGGGTGATATCGGTGTGCTGACCAAGCTTGTCGATACTAAGACGGGTGACACGCTTTGCGACCCCGTCCATCCCATCGTTTTCCCGTGGGTGACCTATCCCGAACCCTGCTATTCCATGGCGATTCAGGCCAAGAAGAAGGGCGAAGAGGACAAGATCATGCAGGGCTTGCAGCGCCTTGCCGAAGAAGATCCGTCTTTCCGCATCGAAAAGCCCGTCGAGACTTCGGAGACCATTCTTTCCGGTCAGGGCGAAATGCAGCTGGACGTTACGGTCAAGAAGCTTGCTTCCAAGTTCGGCGTGGAGTCTGTGCTGGTTGATCCCAAGATTCCTTACCGCGAGACCATCCGCAAGTCCATTGACGCGGAAGGCCGTCATAAGAAGCAGACCGGTGGACACGGTCAGTTTGGTCACTGCAAGATCCTCTTCGAGCCGATCTACGACAGCGATACCGATTTCGAGTTTGTCGATAACGTGGTCGGCGGCGTTGTCCCGCGCGCGTTCATCCCCGCAGTTGAAAAGGGTCTGCGCGAGAACATCGTCAAGGGCGTCATTGCGGGCTACCCGCTGGTGCACATCCGTGCGACTCTGCACGATGGTTCCTACCACCCGGTCGATTCCTCCGAAATGGCCTTCAAGACGGCTGCCCGTCTGGCGCTGAAAAAGTGCGTGGACGCCGATCCTGTGCTGCTTGAGCCGATCTATTCGCTGGATATCACCGTGCCGGATGAATACATGGGCGATATCATCGGCGATATGAACCGCCGCCGCGGCCGCATTCTGGGCATGAATCCCGTTGAGGACGGTCAGGAAGTCGTGGTCGAGGTTCCTCTGTCCGAAATCTTCAAGTATGCAACCGACCTGCGCGCCATGACGCAGGGCCGTGGCTCCTTCAAGAAGACTTTCGTCCGCTATGAAGAAGTTCCCGCCAACGTTGCGCAGAAGATCATCGCCGCAGCAAACCTGCCGGACGACGACGAATAATCCCCAAAACACATTGCAGAGCCCTTCGGGAAACCGGAAGGCTCTGCTTTTGTCTATTGGCATAGATTTTGAGTTTGTCCCTGGGAAACAAATGTACCCGGAGTGCATACCCTTTAGCGGGGGGATGCGCAGATGGATTATTTGCTGAACGATACCATAGAGTTTCTGGAAAAGATCGGCTGGCACTACAGCAGGGAAGAGAACACCAACCTGCTGGCGTTGTCTTTGCGTGGAGAGAAAGAGACTTATCCCATGCTGATTTACGCCAAAGCGCCTTTCTGGATCTGCATCGCACAGCTGCCCTGGGAAATACCGGACCGCAATCGTCTGGAGGTGGCAGAATATTTGCATCGCGCCAATTACGGCTTGCTGCTGGGCAGCTTTGAAATGGATTATGACGACGGCGACGTTCGCTTTCGCAGCGCCATGGTGCGGGAAAACCGGCCGATGGAAGAATCCATCCTCGATCGCTACATAAAAACGCCCGCCGCGATGCTGGATCAGTATGCGGCAGGCATTCAGGCCATTGTTCGAGATGGAGAAATTGCACGCCATGCTTTGGAATACAGCACGGTTCACCGGAAAGGCGTTTGAGCTTCCTTTTCATCCGCATTGTCAGCGGATGTTTTTTGCTGTTCGGAACGCCGCTTGAGATCGTTGCGAACTAGATCGTAAATGGAGCTCATCAGCGGAATGCCGACAAAAATGCCGGGTATGCCCCAAAGCCCGCCGCCGATCACAACGGCCAGCAGCACCCAAAGGCTGGATAAACCGATAGAATCACCGACAACGCGCGGATAGATCAAATTACCCTCCACCTGCTGCAAAATGATAATGAAAACGATGAAGATGAACGATTGCAGCGGATTGTCCATTAAAATGATGAACGCAGAGGGGATGACGCCGATGAATGCGCCAAAGATGGGAATGACCGCCGTCACGCCCACCAGCGTGCTCACCAGCGGCGCATAGGGCAGGCTGAGAATGCTCATGCCGATGAAACAGAGGATGCCTAAGATCGCTGCTTCCGTCAACTGACCGCCAAGGAACCGGCGGAATTTTTCGTTTACTAGAGTGCAGACCGGCAAAACACGCTCAGTGATCCGCGGCGCATAGGTGCGCAGCAGCTTTCGCGCGTGTTCCAACAGACGATCCTTGGAGATGAGAAAATAGAAGGAAAGCACCAGCGCGATAAAGGAATCCGTCACGACGGATGCGGCGGAGGTGGTGAAGTTGAAAAGATGCGGCGCCGCAGTTGAAAGCATATCCGGCAGCGCTTTAATCAGCTTGGCGTAATATTCCGGAATGTGCTCGCTGAGCTGCAAATCCGGCAGATATTCATCCACCCACTGTACCAAATTTTCTTCGTATCCGGGCAGATTAGAGATCAGGAGCTTGATGCTGTCGCGCAGCTGCGGGTAAAGCAGCGCAACAGCCAGCGTCAGGATGGCTGCGAAAGTGAGGAAAGAGAGCACCATGCCGCAGGCTCGGCAGAGCTTGTCTTTAGCAGGAACCCCGGTTTTCCGCAGCAGCTTCCCCAGCATCCGTTCATAACCGCGCATGGGCAAATTGATGAAAAACGCAATGACCATGCCGATGATGACCGGCCGCAGCACGGAAAAAACAACGGAGAGAATGGACAAAACCTTGCTCCAGTTGAGCACTATGCCCAGCGTCAATCCCGCAAAGGCAATCCAGCCCATGACGCGGCGCGTTTGCGGCGTAAGCTTTTTCATTGTTTCGTTCCTCCACTGCCCCGGATGTGTTTTTCATAAATCAGGCTGCAAACATCCACCATCTGCCGCATCTGGTACAGCACGATGCTGCCGTAAGGCGCACCCAATACCTGCTCTACCGCATATCGATAGAGTTCCAAATAGCTCAGGATCCCTGCCGTGTCCGGCGGCGCATCGCCGCGCAGTAAAAGCCCTGCAATGGAATCGGAAAAGCTGGATCCCAGCTGAAGCACCAGCATGCCCGTTCCCTCCGGATAGGGGGTGATGAATTCCTGCGCTGCAACGCCGCCTTTGACAATCTCCTCCACCAGCGGCAGCATGAGTCCCATGCTCTTGCGCTTGAGCTTGTCCCTCATGATGAGGTTATCCTCGCGGTACGCCACGCGGATCAAAAGCCCCATAAAATCCGCGTTTCCGCTCTGCCACATGCCGTATTGATCGAACATCGCATTAAACTTATCCGCCCAGCTGCCGGGACAATCGTCCACTGCCCGACGCGCCGCTGCATAGGAGTCTTCCGCCTTGCGGTCGCAAATGGCCTGAAGCAGCGCTTCTTTGCTTTCAAAATGGTGATAGAAGCCGCCCTTGGAGAGCCCCAGCGCCGTGATGATATCGCTGACCGTAGTGCGCTCATATCCGTTTTGATAAAACATTTCTTCTGCGGCGGCAAGAATCTGTTCTCTGCGCTTTTCTCCCTTAAGCATTTCTTCACCTCCGTTGTCCCAATAAACTCTGACCTCATTGTACTGTCTGCTTGTCCTCAAGTCAAGAAAAAGACGGCTTGTCTTTCAGCTACTTCCCAAAGGCTGGAAAGAATGCTATAATAAGATCGCTGGGGATTTACCCGATTCCCACATCTTTAATTGGAGGATAAAACAATGACCGCAATTCTGAATTGGCTGGACGCTGTGCTGTCGCCTTTTCTGCCTGCCGATATCTATATGAAGCTCGATCAGCTCTATAACGGAACCATCATCTGCCTAGGCGCAGGCATCATCCTGATGCTGCTGGCTGTGGTGTTCATGATTCTGGCTGTGCGCCGCAGTAAAAAGCACGCGGTGCAGCTTTGATTGTTGAGCCCGAAACGAGGAGGAGTAGAACTCCATGTCGCTTTATCCCGCCTGGTTCCGAGCAATCCGAGCTCTCGTCAAGCCTTTCTTCCCGAAAATGGAGCTGCACGGTGCAGATCAACTTCACACGCCGTGCGTCTACATTACCCGTCATCTCAATGATTACGGTCCGTTGGCGGTATATCTCTATTGCCCGTTTGAGTTTCATCTCTGGGTCTATCATGTCTTTACAGAGAAGGAGACTTGCTATAAGCAGTTTTCGGAGTACACGTTTCCTAAAAGGCACGGTATGCCGCAGGGGATTTCCAACTTTCTTGCGCGTGTGATTTGCCGCCCGGTTTCCGCCTTTCTGCATTCCCTCCGGACGATCCCGGTCTATCGCGGCATGAAATCCGTCCTCAAGACCATGGATCTATCGACCGATGCGCTGGAAAAAGGTGAAAATGTGCTCATCCTGTCGGACGTGAATTATACAGCAGAGGGGCAGAGTGTAGGGGAGCTTTACACCGGCTGCCTACATCTGGGAAAGAGCTATTACCGCAGAACCGGCAAGCGCCTGCACTTTGCATCCGTCAGCTTCAACCGCAAGCAGCACTATCTCCGCATCGGCCAATCGATCGAGTTTAACCCGGAGATACCCTATCAGCAGGAGCGTGACCGCATCGCCGGGCTGCTCCAACAAGACCTCTACGACGACCATTAACGTGAAAACCCGCTGCACAGAAACGCTCTGTGCAGCGGGTTTTTCAGAGTCCTTTATTCTTTTCGTACATCTTCTTCGATGCGCTGCTGCGCTTCCCGATAGATCTTTGCCGCGCGGCACAGCAGTGCCTTGGCTTCATCAATGGCGCCCGCTTTTTCAGCGGGCAATGCGCCGCGTAAATCTTCCAACAGGGTCAATCCGCGTTCCAGCGCATCGTCTTTTTCGGGATAAAGGCCGTCATACCATTTCTTTTCCGTCATACAACCGCTCCTTTGGCAAGGCGTTCCAACGTGTGCAGCAAGGCTTTGACGTCGCTTTCCGTATTGGAAAAGCCCAGACTGACGCGAACGGCGCCCTGCTGCATCGTGCCCAGCGTCTCATGGATCAGCGGCGCACAGTGCAGCCCGGCGCGCACGCACAATCCGGATTGATCCAGTGCATCCGCAATCTCGCCGGAAGGATGCTGCCCAAGATTGAAACTGAGCGTTCCAACTCTTGAAATCGCATCCAAAGCGCCGTATACTTGAACGTGAGGGATATCGAGCAGACCGCCGATCAGCAGCTCCGTCAGCAACAGCTCCTGACCACGGATTTCGGCCCGATGATGCAGGCAAAACCGCGTGCCCTGCCCAAGGCCGGCAATCCCGGGCGTGTTCATCGTACCACTCTCATAGCGCTCCGGCAGCTCGTCCGGCTGAAACAGCAGCTGAGAAGAAGTGCCGGTGCCGCCCTGCTTGATGGGGGTTAGGTTCAAACCCGGCCGAATGTAGAGCACGCCGGTGCCCTGAGGGCCGAGCAGCCCTTTGTGCCCCGGCATGGCGCAGAGATCCACACCCCACTCTTCCGGGTAGAGCGGCAGAACGCCTGCGGTCTGCGCGGCGTCCACAATCAGCCAGGCGCGGTTCATCTGGCAGAGCACTGCGATCTGCTCGATCGGCTGAATCACGCCGGTGACATTGTTGGCGTGCGGAACCACGACTAGGTCGGTGTTTCGGCGAATGGAGGACGGAATATCGGTCACGGTCTGCAAGTGAATCTTTCCGATTCTTGCCAGATGGTTCAGCGGTCGGAGCACGGAGTTGTGCGCATAGACCGAGGTCAGCACGTTCATGCCTTCCCGGCAGATGCCGTGAATGGCCAGGTTAAGCATATCGGTACAGTTGCTGCCGAAGATCAGGCTTTCCGGGTCGCTGATGTGCAGAAGCGCAGCCAATGCTTCCCGCGTGTCGAGCAATATCCGCGCTGCGGAAAGCGAAAGCCTGTGGCCGGAACGCCCCGGATTGGCCCCGATAAAACGTTGCGTCAGCTCCACCGCTCGATAAACGCTCTCGGGCTTGGGGAAAGAGGTCGCCGCGTTATCCAGATAGATCATGTTCCTTCCTCCCGCACCTCTTAGTAGTTGTAATCGTATTCTAAATATATGGCGGCAAGCCATGGTTTACGACAATTCGGGAGGGAATTTCATGGAGAATTACGCGCTGGCAGCGTTTCGTTCCCGACAGGCGGTGCTCCGTTTTGAGGAGGAGCTGCGCCGTGCGGGCGTCCCGACGCGCGTGGTGACAACGCCGCGCGCCGTTTCACTGGGCTGCGGGTTATCCGTGCGGTTTGACCGCATCGCTCTGCCCATTGCGCTTCAAATTTACCGGGCGCGTCCGAGCGCCGCTCGAAACCTGATCGGCTTTTATACCGCGCAGGAATTGGACGGAAAACTGATGATCCAAAGCGTTCGCTTCTGATTTTATCCGTTTTACCGAAGAAAGGGGAATTTCTGTGACCCAGAATCAAAAAATACTGGCAGAGCTTCAGCGCCTTTATCCCGATGCAGGGCCGGAGCTGCATTTCACCAATCCGTTCGAAACGCTGGTGGCGACGATGCTGTCCGCGCAATGCACGGATAAGCGCGTCAACGTTGTGACTGAAAAGCTCTTTAAGCTCTACACCTGTCCTGCGGACATCGCACGTCTTACGCCTGAGGAGCTCGAACCGCACATCCGCGAATGCGGCCTGTACCACAACAAGGCCAAGAACATCGTCGCCGCCTGCAAGGTGATTTGCGAACAATACGGCGGAGAAGTGCCGGGGAATTGGGATGCGCTGGTCAAACTGCCGGGCGTTGGCCGGAAGACTGCCAATGTCGTCTGGGCCAATGCCTTCGGCGGCGATGCCATTGCCGTGGATACGCATGTTTTCCGTGTTTCCAACCGTCTGGGACTGGCCGACGCCAACAATGTGGAAAAGACCGAATTACAGCTTCAGCAGGCCATTCCGAAATCGGATTGGTCAAAAGCGCATCACTGGCTCATCTTCCATGGCCGCAGGGTTTGCTCGGCGCGCGCACCCAAATGCGATCAATGTACGCTGAAAGATCTCTGCAAAGACTATCAGAGTCGAAGCTAACGTAAAATTTTCATTTCAGGCCAAAGTTTTTGCGGATAGCATTGCAAAATGAAACTCTATCCTATATGATAGGAAGGTCTGAAAAAAATACTGTGGATTTGGAGAGAAAAGATGTCATCCTTTGTTGATATTGTTAGAATTAAGCTAAAAGCGGGCAACGGCGGCGACGGAAAGGTAAACTTCCACCGCGAAAAGTTCGTGCAGGCGGGCGGCCCAGACGGCGGCGACGGCGGCAAGGGCGGCGATATCGTCTTTGTGGCCGATCCCGGCATGCATACGCTGCTGGATTTCCGCTTCAACCGCAAATTTTATGCCGAAGCGGGGCAGACCGGCGGCCCGGCGCGCTCCAACGGCAAGAGCGGCCAGGACCTGATCATCAAGGTTCCGGCCGGCACGTTGATTCGCGACATGAATACCGGTAAGGTCATTGCGGATATACAGGAGATCGGCGTTCCTCGCGTAGTGCTCCACGGCGGCCGCGGCGGCTGGGGAAACAGCCACTTTGCAACGCCCACCCGCCAAGCGCCGAACTTCGCCAAGCCGGGTGTGCGCACGGAGATTTTCGACGTGCAATTGGAGCTGAAAACCATTGCGGACGTCGGATTGGTAGGCTTCCCCAACGTGGGCAAGTCTACGATTCTGTCTGTGCTGACGGCTGCAAAGCCCAAGATCGCGAATTACCACTTTACCACCCTGCTGCCGAACCTCGGCGTGGTCAAGGCGCATTCGGACGGCTTTGTGCTGGCGGATATCCCCGGCCTGATCGAGGGCGCAAGCGAAGGCGCAGGCCTTGGTCACGAATTCCTGCGCCATGTCGAGCGCACGCGGCTGCTGCTGCATGTGCTGGATATTTCCGGCTGCGAAGGACGCGATCCGCTGGAGGATCTGGACATCATCAACAACGAATTGGCCAAATATAAGGAGCTCGGCAAAAAGCCGCAGCTCATTGTCTGCAACAAGATGGATATGGACGGCGCGCAGGAAAACCTGGAGCGTCTGCAAAAGAAACTGGAAGGAACGGGCACGGAGATCTTCCCGGTTTCGGCTGCGACGGTGCAGGGCTTTGCGCCGCTGGTCAACCGCTGCATGGAGCTGCTGCGCGAGCTGCCGCCCATCGAATCCTTTGAAGAAGAGAGCGGCGCGGATGAGTTTAAGCCTGCACAGGGCGAATCCTTTATTGTCCGCCGTGAAAACGACTGGTTTGTGGTCGAAGGCCCCGGTGTGGACGGCCTGATGCAGCGCATCAACATGGACGATGCGGAGAGCATGGCCTATTTCGAGCGCACGCTCCGCCGCATGGGCGTGATCGACGAGCTGCGCGCCAAGGGCGCGACCGACGGCGATAACGTTCGAATGGGCGACGTCGAATTTGAATTCATCAACTAAAAGAGAGGGTTTAAGATCATGACTTTGACTTCCAAGCAGCGGGCGTATCTCCGCTCGCTGGCAAATACGATGGATCCTATCGTGCAGATCGGCAAAGAGGGTATTACGCCGAATCTCGTTAAGCAGACTTGGGACGCGCTGGAGGCGCGTGAGCTCATCAAAGTGCAACTGCTTAAAAATGCGCCGTATGAGACGCGCGAGGCCTGCGATACACTCTGCGAACAGGTTCATGCCGATCCCGTGCAGTGCGTGGGCTATCGCTTTGTGCTTTATCGCCGCGCCCGAAAGGACTCCAAGATCAATTTCGATCAGATGAACTAAAATAACCGACGCTTTTGTCGGAGCGTTTCCTTGCTCAGCAGGGAAAGCATCACAAGGCCCAGGCCGGGGAGCAATGCGCTCCACGCACCCGTAAGCAGATAAAAAAGAATCATCATCCATCCCAGGAACAAATATCGCAGGGATCTTGCCGGCTGCATCGCATCGCGCAGCAGCGGCAGGATCATGCGCTGTTTTGGCAATGAATCGTCTGAAACCTCTACCGAAAAACAATCGGCAAAGGGGAGCGTGTCAGCTGCAATCAGCCGAAGAGGCGGCGTGAGGCTCGCGGCATATTGCTCGGCTTGTGCGGTGCTTCCGCCTGCGCAGATCAATATACCGGGCGTGTTTTTGCGCAGCCGGTGGAATGCATGCACCCCGTTGACCGATACCGGCTGAGGCTCCTGACAAAGACCTGCTGCAAACAGCTGCCCTTTCTCGTCCGTCAAAAATACGAGCTTGCCGTTTGCACCGCTCTTTTGCAGATCGAACGCACCGCATAACGCAGTTCCGGCAATGGAGAGCGCAGTCTCTTCCGGCAGCATGGTCAATCGGTAAACAGCAGCGCGCCGGCGAGCCGCTTCCGATTGCGTTTTGCCTTTGCGGCGGCTTATCCGCTGCACAAGCAGCACATAAGCCCAGCAGACGAGCGCAGTCAGCAATCCGGCCAGCAGCACTGCCAAACCGACGCCGTGCAAACGAGTAGCAAACCATAGAAAGCTGAGCACAAATAGCAGCAAAATCCCTGCGATGCGATCCAGCCAGCGAGAAATGTGCGTTCGCATGGCATCACCTCCGTATTTCCAGATTATTCTTTCCTTCTTTATAGAAAAATATTTTACATTTTTCCTAAAATCGGTTATACTAAATAAGGAACAGCTTGGAGTGTGTGAACATGAGCAGGAATCTTCGCGTCGGCCTAATGGGCGGCAGCTTTGACCCCATTCACATAGGGCATGTGCGCATTGCTTCCGAGGCGCGCAAGGCCCTTGACTTGGATCGCGTGCTGTTCCTCCCTTCGGGTCGTCCTCCGCACAAGGCGCATCTGGGCGCAAGTGCGGCGCAGCGGCTGGAGATGACGAAGCTGGCCACACAGGGGCTTCCCTGGGCCGAGGCCAGCGATATCGAAGTCTTTCGTGAAGGCACCATCTACACGGTGGATACGCTGACCATCCTGACGGCACAGCATCCGGAAACGGATTTCTATTATATCATCGGGGCGGATACGCTGCTCGACCTTCCCAACTGGCGCAATACGAAAAAGGTGTGCACGATGTGCCGCTTTATCTGCGTTCGTCGTCCGGGCATCGATTCCCGCCGGATGGAGGAGACGCTGGAACGCCTGCATGCGGAATGCGACGCAAATGTGGAGATGGTGAACGCCTTCGGGCCGGACATTTCCTCTACTGAAATTCGAAACCGCATCCGCAGCGGCGAGCCGACCGACGGCCTGCTGCCGGAAGCTGTCCGTGTTTACATCGACAGGGAGAAACTGTATCGCTTATGAAGCGTTTAGACGAACCTCAGCGCAGGATATACATACAATACTTGGAGAACCATGTGCGTCCCAAACGCCTGAAGCATAGTCTGGGCGTTGCGCAAACGGCTGTGGAATTGGCTGAAAAATATGGCGCAGACCCCGTAAAAGCTGAAATTGCGGGCCTTCTTCACGACTGCTCAAAAGGGCTGAACGAAGAAGAAATGGTGCGGGCAGCTTACGCTTACGGCCTGCATCCCGACGTCTATCAGCTGGATTCCCCGCAGCTTCTGCACCCTTATGTCAGCGCAGAAATGGCAAAGCAGGATCTCGGCGTGACTGATGAAGAAGTGCTCAATGCCATCCGCAGACATATGTGCGGAGCGCCCGACATGACGACGCTGGACGCCGTGATCAACCTGGCTGACTATATCGAGCCGAACCGTTCCTATCCCGATGTTGATGAAATTCGTCAAATGGCCAAAGGATCTCTCTTTGATACACTCTGCGAATGTCTGGGCAGAACTATGATCCTGACCATCCGCGAAGGGAGCGTTGTACATCCCGACACCCTCACAACCTGGAACGCTATGAAAATGCGCGCCAAAGCTCAAAAGGAGAAAGTAAAATGACTGAAAATATCAAAGAAATCGCCCTCAAGGCTTGTGATATCATTAACGAAAAGCTCGGTACCGACATCGTCTGCCTAGACATCACCCACATGACCGTCATCGCCGACTATTTTGTCATCGCTTCCGGCCGCAATCCCAACCATGTCAAGTCTCTCTATGACGAACTGGAAGTCAAGATGGAGGAGATGGGCTATCCGCTCATCCGTTCCGAAGGTTACGCGGAAGGCCGCTGGATTGTCATGGACTTTGCTGTGATCATTGTACATCTCTTCTATGAGCCGGAGCGCGAATTCTATCATCTGGAGCGTCTCTGGGACGACGGCGGAAATCGCGTTGCCTTCGAGCCCAAGAATTGATTTCCGGATTGGGCGTCTAATGGAGAATAGGGGGAGACTTTCCCTTTGAAATAAAAGGGAGGGCTTGTTTTCTGTACCTTTTCAATCGAGAAATTGTGCGTCTCTTTTTCAGGGGTTGCATTTCTCCGAAGGATGGTTTATAATATTGAAGTCGTCTTATTGCGTCAGCAATTTGCCGCACTAGGCCGTAAGGCGGAATTCCCTGTTCTACGGGTCCCGTGCAACGTCGCACCGTGAATCGTGTCAGGTCCGGAAGGAAGCAGCACTAAGCGGATCGCGGGGTGTGCCGCGGGGAAGCCTGCAAAATGGGGTGTGCGGCATTCCATAAGACTGTCCGAAACCTTCGGGCAGTCTTTTTCATTATTCAAAAAATGGGGGGAGTACAGTGAATATTCAGATCTTCATGTCAAAGAAAAACTTCGATTGCCAAAAAGCAGAGCGCTGGTTCAAGGAGCGCGGCATCCGCTTTCAGTCTGTTGATTTGGCAAAAAAGGGCATGAGTCCGAAGGAGTTTGATTCCGTTGCCGCGCAGGTCGGTCTGATGAACATGATCGATACGGAAAATAAAAAATATGCGGAATCTGCTGTGCGCTTCATGAGCAACAAAAACATGATTCGCACACAGCTGCTGGAAAATCCGTCCCTGATCAAGGGGCCGATTGTGCGAAACGGCCGGTTGGCTACGGTGGGGTATTGCCCGGACGTGTGGGAGAAATGGGAATGAGCGCCCATATTTTCGTCTGCGAGGATGACCTGCCCATGGCGCAGGATCTCTGCGCTATATTGAGAAAGTACGGCTATGAGGCGGATTTCACTCGGTCATTCTCAAATGTTGCGGCGGATATTGCGATGCAGAAGCCGGATCTGGTGCTGCTGGATATCAATTTACCGCAGTATGATGGATTCCATATTTGCCGTGAGCTACGTAAGGCCAGCGAAATCCCTGTCATCATGATTACCAGCCGGGACAGCGAGATGGATGAGCTGATGAGCATGAACCTCGGCGCAGATGATTATGTCACCAAGCCGTTTAATATGCAGATTCTGCTGGCACACATTGCTTCCGTGCTGCGCCGCAGCGCGCCCGTGCAGGAAAATGTGCTGACCCATCGCGGGGCGGTGTTGAATCTCACTCGGGGTACACTGGAATTTGCGGGAAACACCGTAGAGCTGACGAAAAACGAACAGAGAATTCTGCACGTCCTCATGCAAAGCCCGAGCTGTATTGTATCCCGCACCAAGCTCATGGATGCGCTGTGGCAAAGCGACGAGTTTATAGACGACAATACGCTCACGGTAAACATCAATCGCCTTCGCCGCAAGCTGGAATCCATCGGCCTGACGGATTTTCTCATGACGCGCCGCGGACAGGGGTACATGGTATGAAGCTGCACGGATATCTGCTGGACAAGCTGCCGTACTTCCTGCTGCTGACGGTTGCAGGCGTGTTGTCCTATGTGCTGCTGATCGGCACAGGAACCAGCCGGGATGCGGCGCTCTTTGCCGTGCTGCTCTATTCATTGATGGCGCTGATCGCCCTTGCGGTGGATTTTGTGCGGAAATTCATGTTTTACCGCGACATGGATCGTTGGCTGGAACAGAACCTTTATCAAAACACGCCCCTGAACCTGATTGACCCGCCGGGTTTTGCCGAAGGGCGTGCGCTCTACGATGCGGTGGAAAAGCTCGATCTGGCGCGGCAGAATGCCTTGGCGCAGAACGCACGGGCTTCCGGCGAATACCGGGAGTATATTGAGAGCTGGGTGCATGAGATCAAAACCCCGCTCGCCTCGGCAAAGCTCTATCTCGAAAACCACCCCTTAGAAGATGGGGATCGTTTGGCGCGCGAGCTGACGCAGATGGAAAATTATATCACGCAGGTGCTCTATTATGCGCGGGCAGCGAGCTTGGAAAAGGACTTTCGCATTCGTCCCGTCCGGCTGGAAGAGCTTGTGCGTCGGACGCTGCGCCAGAATTCGCTTTTGCTGATCGAAGCGGGCTTTTCCATTTCGCAGCAGGGATTGGACGCCGTGGTGATGGCGGACGCCACCTGGATGGAGTTTATACTGGGGCAGTTGATCAGCAACGCCGTCAAATATCGCCGTCAAGCGCCGCAGCTCGATTTTCGTGCGGAAAAGCGCACCAACGCCGTGCTGCTGCGCATTCGGGATAACGGTCTGGGCATTCCGGCGCAGGACTTGCCCCGCGTTTTTGAAAAAGGCTTTACCGGCGCAAACGGTCGAAAGCTCGGAAAATCCACCGGTATGGGGCTGTATATCGTTCGGAAGCTCTGCGATAAGATGAGTATCGCGGTGGAAGCAGCCTCCATGCCGGGCGAAAGCACGACGATAACGCTTTGCTTTCCACTGGGCGACGAATACAACCTTACAAAAATGTAAGCTGCGGGTAAGGTAAATCCATGGCACAACCCCGGCGGCTCTGGTAAACTCGGAGCATCAAAAGGAGGCGGTAACGCTATGGAAAAAGTACTCGAGGTCCATTCGCTGAATAAAATCTACGGGGGAAGAAGCAACTCCACCCGTGCGCTGAACGACGTCAGCTTCACGGTACAAAAGGGCGAGTTTGTCGGCGTCATGGGTGCTTCCGGCAGCGGCAAAACCACGCTGCTGAACTGCGTAGCGACCATTGATTCGCCGACTTCCGGCCAGGTTCTGGTGAGCGGAAAAGACGTAACGAGAATGCGCCCGGCGGAGCTTGCGCGCTTCCGGCGGGAAGAACTGGGCTTCGTGTTTCAGGATTTCAACCTTCTGGACACGCTGACGGCCTATGAAAACATCGCGCTTGCGCTGACCATCATGGGGGAAAAGCCCAAAGCCATCCTCCAGCACGTTAAAATGGTGGCAGAGACGCTGGATATCACCGATGTACTCAAGAAGTATCCTTACGAGATGAGCGGCGGGCAGAAGCAGCGCGTAGCCTGTGCGCGTGCCATCATCCACAACCCGAAGCTGATTTTAGCGGACGAACCTACCGGCGCGCTTGATTCCAGAGCGGCGCGGCTGCTTTTGCAGAGCTTTGAACGACTGAATTCCAACCTCGGCGCAACCATCATGATGGTGACGCACGACGCCTTCACCGCCAGCTACTGCAAACGAATCCTCTTCATCAAGGACGGCCGCGTGTTCAACGAGCTGATCCGTGGGGAGATGGACCGCAAGACCTTCTTTGAGCGGATCATCGAGGTGGTAACGCTGCTTGGGGGTGACATGAGCAATGTTCTATAATCTCGCCCTCAAAAACGTGTTGCGATCCTTGAAGGATTATACCATCTATTTTTTGACGCTCTCCTTTGGCGTATGTATTTTCTATGTTTTTAATTCCATGGACAGCCAACAGGTCATGCTGGATTTTACCTCACAGCAGAGCAGCATGGTTTCTTTTATGTTGCGCACAGTGGAAATTGTTTCGATCATCGTTGCCGTCGTGTTGGCGGGGTTGATCCTGTATGCCAATAATTTTTTACTGCGTCGGCGAAAAAAAGAATTTGGTCTGTATCTTATGATGGGCGTACAGCGCGGCCGCATTGCGCTGATGCTGTTGGTGGAAACGCTGATCATCGGCGTGCTTTCTCTGATCGCGGGACTTGCGCTGGGGCTGCTGCTGAGCCAGATGCTCTCGGTCGTCGCTTCCAAGCTCTATCATGTCGAGGTGGTTAACTATCACTTCGTCATCTCAGTGTCCAGCTTACTCAAAACGATGCAAAACTTCGCTGTGATCTTCCTGGTGGTCGGGCTGCTGAACATGGTGAGCATCTCCAAGGCCAAGCTCATTGAGCTTTTGCAGGCCAATCGCCGCAACGAGGGCACGTTCATCATGCGGCATCTGTGGATCAGCGTGCTGCTGTTCCTGCTCTCCGCCGCGCTGCTGGGCGGCGCTTATGCGTGGATCTGCAAGGTAAAACTCTATTCCGTTGATCTTTCGCTGCTCCTCATCATTGTCATGGGCTGCGTGGGCACGCTGCTGTTCTTCCTGTCGCTTTCCGGCTTCCTGCTCAAGGGTGCGCAGCTGTGGAAGGGGTTTTATTATCGCCATCTCAATATGTTCGTGCTGCGCCAGCTCACCAGCAAATTGGGGACGACCTTTGGTTCCATGGCGATGGTGTGCCTGATGCTGTTCCTCACCATCGGGGCGATGGGCTCGGCCCTGGGCATGAACGGCGCCATTGCGGATAACTTCCGCCGGTCCGCACCGTTTGACGCAACGATTCGGGCCGAAGGCGACATCCTTGCGGACATCGAAACGCTCGGTGCGCAGGATTTGCTGAAAAAAGCCTATCAATACCCGATTTATCGCACGGACACGCGTTTTGATACGCTCACAACGCCTTATGCACGCTATTTGCCCGAATACCGTGTGGCGGATTATGCGCAAACGGGGCAAAGCTTCTTGGCAGTAAGCCTGGAAGATTATAACGAGTGCATGCGGCGCGCCGGGTTGCCGGAGCTGGATCTTCCGGATGGACAGTTCGCGGTTTATACCACCTTTACGCCGCTGATGCAGATGTTTGAAGCGGCGCAGAAGGATGGTGCAGGGCTCACCGTTGCCGGCACACCGCTTGTGACAGGCAAGGTCGTCGACCAGCCTATGCGAACGGAAGGTTCGCTATCCGTCGAGGCGCTGCTCATTGTCCCTGGAAAATTGCTGACGAACTATCCGGCGCAGGCCTACACGCTGGTGCTCGATTACCCGGAGGGGATGACGGATGAAGTCGGCGATGCCCGCGTGCAGGAACTGACCCGTCAAATCAGCGTTCTTCACAGTGATGAGGATTACGGAACCTATTGGGAAACGCGGAACGATCTTTATGCGAGCAACGTCGGCAGTTACGGCACAATCATGTTTATCGGCATCTATATCGCGCTGGTGTTTCTCGTTGCCAGCGCCGCTGTGCTGGCCATTCAGCAGCTTTCTCAGTCCAGCGATGATCAGGAGCGCTATCGCCTGCTGCGTCGCATCGGCACAGATGAGAAAATGATCTCGTCTGCCATCACTCGGCAGATTGCCCTCTACTTTGGCATGCCGTTGGCGCTCGCCATCGTACATTCCTGCGTCGGGCTTTACGTCGTATTTGATACGCTGACCAGCCTTGGCAAATTCAATCTGTTCAGTACGGTGCTTTACATCGCCTTTTTCATCGTCGTGATCTACGGCGGATACTTCCTGGCTACCTGCTGGGGCGCGCAGCATATCGTTCGCGAGCGCACCTCAGAGCGCGAGGACGGAGGATTCTGACCATGAAAAAGAAGCTGTTGATCTTGATGCTTTGCGTGCTGCTCGCGATTTTTGCCTGCGGATGCAGTAAAGAAGCGGCGCTGAACATCTATAACAAGGGCACGCAGGCGTTGGGGGATTTGCCCTTAATCTTTTCACGCCCACTGAAAGGAGAACGCTGTTTCGGAGTCAACCACTACACCGGAACCTATCTAGCGGCATATGACGATTTTTCCGGACAGGAAGCCATCTTCGGCGGAACATCCCTGACGCCGCCGGTGGAAAGCGTCACGATCACCTGTACGCTGTCCGGTGAAAAGGGATCCGCTCGGCTGGAATTCCGCTCGGTGGACAAAGATCCGCTGGTGCTCTGCCGGGAAGGAGAAACATATACCGGTGAGCTGGCGCTCCCGGCCGGCAGCAATTACCTGTGCGTCGTGGCCGAAAATTTCACCGGTAGCATGGAGCTCAAAGCCGAATAATCAGGCAAGCCTCGCAAAAAGCGGGGCTTGCTTTTTATTTGCTCTTTTGCTATTATTATGTCACGCGATATATCGCGTGACATAATAAGGAGGGATGCCTGTGGAACCGGCGCAGCCGATGACGGAAGCCATGTATTATATTCTGCTGGCGCTGTTGGAGCCGGGGCATGGCTACGGGATGATGCAGCGAATCCGCGAAATCTCTCATGGGCGCATGGAGATGGGGCCGGGCACGCTTTACGGTGTGCTCAACCGCATGAAAAAAGAGGGATGGATTACATTAGAGGAGCAGGACGCGCGCCGCAAAACCTACGCCATCACCGACGCGGGCAAAGAGGCGCTGGACGCAGAATTCAAAAGACTGACGCAGATGGTGCGGGACGGAAAGGAATTGGGGGAGAGAGCATGAAAAGGTGTTATCGGTTTCACCCCGGCGAATACGCCATAGGAGAAAATGAGCAGTTCTACGGCCGAATGGCGCAGCGCGGCTGGCTTCTGGATAAGCGCGGCGCTTACCTGAGCCGTTTCCGCAAAGGCGAGCCGCAGCAGCGAAAATACAGAATCGAATTGTCCTCACTGCATTTTCTGGACGACGACCAGAGCCTGCCGGAAGAACAGATTCAGCTTTATGAAGAATGCGGCTGGAAACTGACTGCCGAAAATGGCCTGGTGCATGTTTTTTCCGCACCGGAAGGCAGCGATGCGCCGGAATTTTATTCCGACCCGCGGCAGCAGGCGGCAACCTTCCGAGCGCTGAAGAGGAGCTATTGGGTTGGTTGGATCGTTGCCTTTATGATCCTTGGGTTCCATGCCGCAATGCTCTTCGGGCTTTCCTCCGTCAGCTCTTTTCAAACCTTGCAGCGCTTTGCTGCGGATTTTGTGGTGGGCTGGGTAGAAGAAACGGCCGCAGTCTTATTCTATGCCGCATTTGTGCTTCTTGCCGTTTATGAAATGCTTTACGGAACGATCCGCACGATGCTGCTCTGCCGCAGGCTCAAGCGCGGCAAGCCGCTCGACCATTCGCCCCGCCGCCACATCGTCTATCAGATCATTACGGCAGCGCTGGTAATCTGCCTTGTATTTTCCGGGATCGGCGCGCTGATCCAGTGGCGCGGAGAATGTAAAATTCTTTTGCCGGAAGTCTCTGACGGCCCCTATTTTCTCCTGAGCGAAGCAGGTTTCGATGGAGAACGCTCTGTGACCTACGACAATGACAGCACGCTGTTCTCCATGCAAAGTCTGAATGCGCGTGTTTGGAAAACCTATGAGTGCGTCGAAAACGGTGACGACACGGTATGGGTTTATCAAGATATTTATCAACTGCACTCGCCGCAGGCCGCAAAGCGATTTGCACAAAAGCTGATGTGCAACGCAACCTTCGCCCGCAGTCCCGACGACTTCAAGCCGGTTGAAATCAATGGTCTGGATGAAGCCTGGCTTTGCGGCGATCTGGAAGCGCTTGCGATCAAGGGCGACATGGTTTGCCGTATGGATTACAGCTCCCGGAGCGTGCAAAGTGATCTATCAGCAATGCTCAAGACGCTGGCAGCGCATTGGAATGCAGAGTAAACGCACAATTTTCTTTTCATTTTTTCGCGTTTCGGGTAAAATAGAGGGTGGAAAAGCTGAACGAAGGAGAAAAAGCGAATGCTGGACAGTCTGATTATCGGCGGCGGCCCCGCCGGACTTACCGCCGGAATTTACCTGATGCGCGCGGGGCTTTCCTGCGCTCTGTATGAAAAACAGTTTTGCGGCGGTCAGGCCTCGACAACCAATTGGATTGAAAACTACCCCGGATTCCCGGATGGAATCGGCGGGCCGGAACTTTCCATAGCTATGGCCGAACAGGCGCAGAAGCTTGGGCTGGAAATCCGTTATGATGAAATCACGGAATTGCACCTGACGGATACCGAACGATATGCAATCGCCGGAGGAAAGCGCATTGACGCGCGCACCGTGGTGCTGTGCATGGGCGCAACACCACGCCCGTTGGGGCTGGCGGAGGAGGAACGTCTGCGTGGTCGCGGCGTTTCCTATTGCGCAACCTGCGACGGCGCCTTCTTCCGCGGCAAAGAGGTCTGCGTTGTGGGCGGCGGCGACACCGCAATGGAGGATGCGCTGTATCTGGCGCGTTTTGCATCGAAAGTTACGATCATTCATCGCCGCGACAGCTTCCGAGCCGCGCAAGCGCTCGTTTGCCGCGTGCAGCAGACGCCCAATGTGAAGATACTCTATCATACCGTCGTAAAAGCCCTCAGGGGAGAAGAGCAGCTGGAAGAAATTGTCGTGCAAAATACCCTCAGCGGGGCGGAATCCGCATTCCGAACGCAGGGGTTGTTTGTCGCCGTGGGCACAGTTCCGCAGACCGAGCTGCTGGCCGGGCAGTTGGCGCTTCAGGAGGGCTATGTCATCGCCGGTGAGGACACCCGAACCAGCGTGCGCGGTGTATATGCTGCGGGGGATATCCGCACGAAGCCCCTGCGTCAGGTGATCTGCGCCGCTTCGGACGGCGCGGTCGCAGCGGCAATGGTTCAGGCGGACTTAAACAGCATAGAAATAGGATAGTGGAAAAAGACGGATCTTTTTAGGAGGAAACCAGATATGCCTAGAATGTTCGGCACCGACGGTGTCAGAGGAATTGCCAATACGGAACTGGATTGCACGCTGGCCTATCAGCTGGGCCGCGCGGGCGCGCAGGTGTTGATCTCCGGCACGCACAGGCCGACAGTGCTCGTCGGTACCGATACGCGCATCTCCGGCGACATGCTCAAGAGCGCGCTGATGGCGGGCATCTGCTCGGTCGGCGCGCATGCGGTGGATTTGGGCGTGATTACGACCCCTGCCATCGCGATGCTTAATCGGGAGATGAATGCTGATGCTGGGGTCATGATCTCCGCATCCCACAATCCCGCCAAATACAACGGCATCAAATTCTTCAGCGGAGAGGGCTATAAGCTCTCTGATGCGTTGGAGGACGAGATCGAAGCGATCATCCGCAGCGGCTGCGCGGGCGTGCCTTCGCCCGAAGGAAAGGACGTCGGCCGCATTGAAGCCCGCCCGGAGATGCGCCGAACCTATCTCGACCTGCTCAAAGCCAAGTGCCGCTGCGACCTCAAGGGATTGAGAATTGTGCTCGACTGCGCAAACGGCGCGGCGTCAGCCATTGCCCCGGTGCTTTTTGACGAGCTGGGCGCGGAGGTCATCACCATTCACGCGGAGCCTGACGGCATGAATATCAACGCCGACTGCGGTTCCACCAAGCCGGAGTCGCTTCAGCAGGCGGTAATGGAACACCATGCAGACTGCGGCATGGCCTTTGACGGTGACGCCGATCGTTTGATTGCGGTGGATAATCTAGGCCGCATTGTAGACGGCGATCAAATGCTGGTGATCTGCGGAAGCTTCTTAAAGCAGAAGGGACTTCTCGTGGGTAACACCTGCGTAGCGACCGTCATGAGCAATATGGGGCTGGATATCGCCCTCAAGCAGGCGGATATCCGTCTGGAACGCACGGCGGTAGGCGACCGTTATGTGCTGGAAAACATGTTGGAAAACGGCTATGTGCTGGGTGGAGAGCAATCCGGCCACGTCATTTTCCTCAAGGACAATACCACCGGTGACGGCATTATGACGGCGCTGCACCTGATGCAGGTTATGACCGAAACCGGAAAAACCCTTGCCGAGTTGGCCGATCAGATGCAGCATCTGCCGCAGGTGCTGGTGAACGTCAAGTGCGCCGGGGAGAAGAAATATCTCTACCGCGAAGATTCGGTTATTATGGATCGGATTGCTGCCATCGAGGGGCTGCTCTCCGGTCAGGGCCGCGTGCTGGTGCGCCCCTCCGGCACCGAGGCGCTGGTGCGCGTCATGTTGGAAGGCCCGGATGAAGCGGTGATCTCCGCTTATGCCGAGGAACTGGCCTGCCTGATGAAGGAACGCATGGCCTAAAAGATTTTTTATGAAATTGTGTTTCAACTTCCGCAAATGCGTTTATCTATAAATCATCAAGGCGGACGGCAAAAGAAAAGCCCCGCCAAACGAAAAAGAATAAACATTGCGGAGGTAATGAAAATGAAGTGGGTATGTTCTGTTTGCGGTTACATTCATACGGGTGATAAGGCTCCTGAGTTCTGCCCTCACTGCAACGCACCGGCGTCCAAGTTCAATCTGCTGGAAGAAAACAAGATCCAGTGGGCGGATGAGCATCGCATCGGCGTGGCCAAGGGTCTGGATCCCGAAGTCGTCGAGGGTCTGCGCCAGAACTTCTCCGGCGAGTGCACCGAGGTCGGCATGTACTTGGCGATGAGCCGTCAGGCGGATCGCGAAGGCTTCCCCGAGGTTGCCGAAGCTTACAAGCGCATCGCCTTTGAAGAGGCGGAGCACGCAGCAAAGTTTGCCGAGCTGCTGGGCGAAGTTGTTTCCACCTCCACCAAGGAAAACCTTTCCGTCCGCGTCGCGGCGGAGAGCGGCGCCACCTCCGGCAAGCTGGCTCTGGCCAAGCGTGCCAAGGAGCTGGGCTATGACGCCATCCATGACACCGTGCATGAAATGGCCAAGGACGAAGCCCGCCACGGCTGTGCCTTCAACGGTTTGCTGAACCGCTACTTCGACAAGTAATTCACCGTAAGATAAGCAAAAAGAGAGGATGCGGGAACAAAACCGCTTCCTCTTTTTTTGCAGCTGTCCACTCCAAGGCGAGAGACGGCTGACGGGTTTCTTGCGCCTCAAGCGGTTAATGGACTTCACAACAAGCGTATCGACATGACGAACTAACGAAGCAGGCTATTTGACCGCATTTATAACGGCAAACCCTTGCGAACAGAGAAAAAGGAGCGGGACATCTGTCTCGCTCCTTCTATACGTTTTATTGCTTCAGCGCCTGATTGATTTTCACAATTTCGCTTTCGGAAAGCTCTGTGCGTGTTTCGGAATCAGTTAGGATGATGCCGCCGTCATAATCATCGCTGTTTAGAATGCTATGCAGCAATACCCAAATCTGCTGCTCCACGGAGTTTTCTTTGTTCTGCCAGTCATCATCCACCGTAAACTCGTCATAAACTTTTCCGCTGCTATAATCCGCTATGAGCAGAATATTATCGCAGGTATCACCATTGACTGCCCAGCCGCAATCTGCTTTGGTCGCCGGTGATCGCTTCGTAATTCGCTTTTCTCTCCAGATAGCCCTCGCTTTGAATGTATTCATTCAAGTACCCAATCAGGAAATCGGAGACGGAGCTTTCGTCCTCGTCTACGACAAGGTCAGCGGGGGCGCTGTTTTTTTCATCCTCCACGGCAGGATCATATTGTATCAATGCCTGATTATTTTTCGTAATTTCGCTCTCGGCAAGCTCCGTGCGCGTTTCGGAATCGTTTATGAGGGGGCTGCTGTCATAATACATTATATATATTTTCTGTCAATAGATTCCGTTTTTCTGGATTTTCATAGTTTTTAGTTATTTTACACATTTTGAATGCGCATGCAACGGTGAAAATCAGCGCTTTTTCGTGTCCGAATCGTCCATGCAGAACCGCCGCTTCAACAGCTAAGCTGCATAATTAAGTCCATGCAATAAGCTTGAATCGCATGGGCTTTTCGCGTTTTCGGAAATTTTTCGTCCAATGGGCAGGAAATATAGATCTGCATGGGAAATTTAATCTTCATTTATAACCTTTAAGGTCGTAAATGCGGCAAGGACACACTGAACCCAAAGGAGATCAAAATCAAATGGACAATAAAGCCATTGCCTATCTGAAAACAAAGGGGATGGAGGATCGCATCCGAGAATTCGACGTATCGACCGCAACGGTTGAGCTTGCGGCACAGGCATTGGGCTGTGAGCCTGCGCATATTGCCAAAACGCTGTCCTTCGCAGCGGAAAACGGCTGCATATTGATCGTCTGCGCGGGAGATATGCGCATCGATAATCATAAGTTCAAGGAATATTTTCACGTCAAGGCCCGTATGCTGTCTCCGGAGCAGGTAGAAGAGAGGACGGGATTCCGCATCGGCGGCGTTTGCCCGTTTGGCGTGGATCAAGAGCAGGTGAACATCTATCTTGATGAGTCGCTGCGCCGCTTTGAGCAGGTCTTTCCTGCGTGCGGAATAGCCAATTCTGCGGTACGTCTCAGCCCCGACGAATTGGAACGGGTCACCGGCGGCCGCTGGATCGATGTGTGTAAAGCATTCTAAACCGAAAAATCCTCTAAATACTCCTTTACAATTAAAGATTTAGGTGTAAAATGAATTGAATGCATGGATGAGGAGCTTTGGGAGGATGAAAACCAACACAGATTTTCTGAAAATCGAACAACCGGCAGACTGCACCGGCTTTTACGAACTGAAGACTTTTGATACATTAATCGTTTCTTTTTGTGCAGACACGCCCCGCGGCTCAACGGTGGAAGTGGAAGCGCGTATTCGCCTGACGGACGGACGGCTGACCGAATGGTTTTCCTGGGGCGTATGGAGTCCCTTCGCGGATCGCCACAGCAAATCCTCGAAGGGACAGCTTGCGGATCTGGATACGGATACGCTCACCCTGCACGAAGGATTGCTGGGCTGTGCCGTGCAGATTCGCGTTACCGAAAATGAGGCGCCTGATACGGCTCGGCCGCTGCTGCGGCGCGTCGTGCTGGCGGCTAAAAACAGCAGGATTGTTTGCGAAGAGCCTTCTGCCGCGTCAGATGATGTGCGCGTGTCCGCGCCCTGTTATTCGCAGATGGTGCGGCAGCCGGAGATCAGTCATGTCATTTGCTCGGCAACCACCATCGCCATGCTGCTCAACCAGAAGGGCGAAAACGTGCTGCCGGAGGAAATTGCGCTGCACAATTATGACAGCGCCTATGACGGATGCGGCAACTGGGCTTTCTCCACGGCGATTGCTGCCAGCTATGGTTATGATGCCTACGTCCGCTATGCTACGCTGGACGATCTTGTCGAAGAGCTGCGCCGCGGCAACGCCGTTGGCGTGAGCGTCAGCTATACCAATAAGCCGGGGGATGATACGCTCCCCTATATCGACGGCGCGCCCTGCCGCACGCCGGGACACCTGATTGCGCTCTGCGGATTCCAGACGGCCTCCAACGGCAAACAATACGCCATCGTCCACGATCCCGCTGCGCCGGAGAACGACACGGTGGAGCGTTTCTATCCGTTAGAACAGTTCATGGAAGCATGGAGCAACCGCGTGACCTACATCGTTCACAAGGAAGAGCAGGTCAATCGCCCGCGATATATTCCAGAGCATGTTTCAGCTGAGCTGCGCCCTGCCGGAAACGGACTCTATGCGCTTTATACCGGAAACGAGCGGGTGACACTGGTTCATCAAAACCGCTTTGATTGCGTCGCCGCGCAACTCGTTCAGCGAAAGGGCGAAAAGGATGCGGACGGTGTGTTCTCCTATGGGGAAATCACTCCGGAGGGATGGATTCGCGGTCTAAAACCAAACGTCCCTGCCTTTGTCATCACCAATCGCGGAGTGATCTACGACTGCAAATAACAAAAAAGGAGCGTAAGATAGGTATTCCATCTTACGCTCCCTTTTTTATCTCTTAAAGCACAATGGCGAGGAATTTTGCGGGCTTATCACCGACCGCCTGAATGCCGTGCGGATACCCGGAATTGAAATAAATGCTGTCGCCGGGGTTGAGTACCATTTCCGTGCCGTTGACGATAAAGCGCAGCGTGCCCTCCATCACATAGTCAAATTCCTGTCCATCGTGGCAGTTGACCACCAGCGGCGTGCCTGCGGGAACCGCGCCCGCCGTGACAAAGAAGGGCTCGGCGACCTTGTTGCCGAAATTATAGGCCAGCGACTGGTACTGATATTCCTTGCGGCGGTCAATGCCGACGCCCTGTCCGGCGCGCGTCAGGCAATAAACGTGCAGCTTGGGCTCGCCGCCCGTCAGCAGCGCAGAGGGCTCCACGCGGCAGGCGTTTGCCATTGCCAGCAAAACAGAGATCGGAATGTCGATGGCACCGCTCTCATAAGCGGCGTATTTTGCCGCCGGAACCCCCAGCTCCGCAGCCATTTCCTCCTGAGTAAAATCGCAGATCTCACGCAATTCCTTCATGCGCGCGGCAATATCCATAATTTCTCCGGCCATATCGATTCCTCCTTTTTCCTGAAGGTATTTTCCCCAATTTCAGTATACATGGAAGAATTGCTTTTTGCAATCGGTCGGGCTTTATTTTTGCCGTGCGTTTTGTTATACTAGACATAAGGTTTAGCGCTGCATTTTGCAGCCAAGAAGGGAGAGATTCACCTCATGATTCGTCATATTGTCATGTTCCGTCTCAAGGACGCTCGCCCGCATAAGGTAGAAGCCGCAGCGCAGATGCTGCGCTCCATGAAGGGAAAGATCGAGGGACTGCTTGATCTGGAAGTCGGCACGGATTTCCTGGGTTCCGAGCGCTCCTATCACCTGGCGCTGACCTGCACCTTCGATAATGAGGAACATTTCAAAGCCTATGTCGATCATCCGGTGCATAAGCCCGTCAAGGCCTATATGCACGCCGTGCGGGAGACCAGCGTTTCCTGCGACTACAAGTTCTGATCCAATCCGGAGGAAAGCCTATGGAAAATGAGATTACGCTGGCCTATGTGCAGGAGATGGTGCGCCGCAAGGAAGGCCGCCTGGGAGAAAAACAGCAGATTTTGCGGCTGATGGACGCTGTGGGCCGTCTTGCTCACGCCATTGACCGGGAAGAGGGAATGGAGGAGGCCTTCGGCGATATTCTCTACAACACCCTTGCGCTGGCCAATACCTACGGCATCGATATGGAAGACTGCATTCCCGGCTCTGTACCCATGCCTGCGCAGGAAAAAAAGCCGCCGCGCAATCTCGATTTCCGACCGCTCTGATACCATGCAAAACCACAAATAAATAGATGGAGGTTCGATTCAATGCGTAAGATCAAAGCTCAGAAATTGACCCGCGATGCGTTCCGTCCCTACGGCGACTATGTGGAGCTGCTGCGTCCCGCTTCTTTCTACGGCGACGCGCCCACCGCTTTCACCCCCGATATGCTCCAGCTGCCGCTGGCGCAACATGACTTGGCGTCCTTCTCGATCTGCCGCGTCGTGGAGCGCCCCAACATTGTCGATACTTCCGAATATCATTCTGCCGCTTGGGAAGGCAACATCCCGCTGGACGGCGATATCGTCGTACACGTCGCTCCCGCAAACCGCGGTCAGATCGAAGCGGATAAGTTTGAGGCCTTTATCGTGCCCAAGGGCACCATGGTCACCTTCAAGCCCGGCGTTTGGCACTTTGCGCCCTATGCGCTCAAGGGCGAGGTTTCTACGCTCGTCGTACTGCCGGAGCGTACCTATGCCAACGACTGTGTGGTCGTAAAGCATACCGACGACCAGAAGCTTGAAATTGAGATGTAATGTAAAAGGAGAATACCTCTATGGAAAAAGGAATTCTCGGCACGCACATCGTCACCCAGATCGGGTTTGTCGTCAACGATATTGAAGCAACCTCTCAGGCCTTTGCAGACTTCCTCGGTGTGGAAAAGCCCCAGTGGAGCCTGACGGACAGCATCGAAAAAACGCATGGGGAATTCAACGGTGAGCCCTGTCCCGCACGCGCCAAGCTGGCTTTCTTCCATGTGGGCGATACGCTGGATATCGAATTGATCGAGCCGGATCGTACGCCCAGCGTCTGGCGCAATGTTCTGGAGGAGAAGGGTGAGGGTGTGCATCACATCGCCTTTGTCATCAACGGCATGAAGGAAAAGCTCGTCAAGCTCGACGCACAGGGCATGAAGCTCATGCAGCGCGGCGAATACACCGGCGGACGCTATGCCTATGTGGACGCTGTCTCGCAGCTCAAGACCATTGTCGAACTGCTGGAAAACGACTGATGATACCAAAGTTAGGGACGTCCTCGGAAAGGGCGTCCCTTTTCATTCAGAAGGATATGCAAGATAATCAACGAATTTACGGATTTCCGCCCGTGTGCGGAGAGAACCCCCGCATTTTGATCTTGGGGTCCATGCCGTCGGTCAAATCGCTGGAGGAAGCACAGTATTACGCGCATCCGCGCAATGCCTTCTGGCGCATTCAGGCCGCATTGTTTGACGAGCCGTTTACAACGAACTATGAAGAGCGCAAACGCCGCCTAATGCACCACGGCATTGCGCTGTGGGACAGTGCCGCTTCCTGCATCCGAGAAGGCAGTTTGGATAGCGCCATTACCGAAGCCGTGCCGACGGATGTTCCCGCGCTGCTTGTAGCCCATCCAAGCATCGGGCATATCTTCTTTAACGGCGGCGCTTCGCAGAAACTCTTTCTGCGTTTCCATCGGTCATTGAAAGGGCAGATTTTCACGACGCTGCTGCCTTCTACCAGCCCCGCTGCCGCCGTGCTTACATTGGAGCAGAAAACCGAACGCTGGCGCTGCATCCTGGATGCGCTGTCCGATACCAGAGGATAAAGGAGGAACTCCGCATGACCGATATGGTTTCCATCATTGAGAAAAAGAAGCAGGGACAGTGCCTTTCCGCAGAGGAGATCGCCTACTGGGTTCACGGCGTTTATCAGGGCCCGATTCCGGACTATCAAAGCTCCGCGCTGCTGATGGCGATTCGCCTGCGCGGCATGAAGGAGGACGAAACCGCCAGCTTAACCATGGAAATGACGCGCACGGGAGAAATGGCGGATCTATCCGGTATTCCCGGCGTAAAAGTGGATAAACACTCCACAGGAGGCGTAGGGGATCTGACCTCATTGGTTGCGGTGCCGCTGGCTGCAGCCTGCGGCGTTCCCGTTGCAAAGATGAGCGGACGTGCGCTGGGGCATACCGGCGGCACGCTGGATAAACTTTGGTCCGTGCCGGGTCTGAGAACGGATCTTAGCATGGAGCAGTTCAAAGATCAGGTTAAGCGCATCGGCTGCGCCATTATCGGACAAACCGGTGAGCTTGCGCCGGTAGATAAGGTACTCTATGCCCTGCGTGACGTCACGGCGACGGTGGATAGTCTGCCGTTGATTGTTTCCAGTATCCTCTCCAAGAAGATTGCCGCCGGGTGCGACGCCATCCTGCTCGACGTCAAAACAGGCAGCGGCGCGCTCATGCCTACGCTGGAGGAGTCCGTGCAGCTCGGCCGGGAGATGGTTCGCATCGGCAAGGCTGCCGGGCGGCGCGTCATGGCGATGGTAACGGATATGGATCAGCCGTTGGGGCACAGCATCGGCAATGCGCTTGAGATCATCGAAGCCGCCGAAATCCTGAAGGGGCGCGACAGTGGACGTGCCTGCCGACTCTGCCTGGAAGTCGCGGCGCGCATGGTCATGCTCAGCTTCGGTACCGCTCATGACACAGCATACGCACAGGTTCAAGACGCGCTGAAAAGCGGTTCGGGTCTTGAAAAGCTCCGGCAGATGCTCGCCGCGCAAGGCGGAAATGCCGACGTGCTGGACGACTATTCGCTGCTGCCTCAGGCTAATGAAAAGCTGGATGTTTTCGCAGAAAAAGACGGCTTTATCAGCTTCCTCGAAGCGCAGAAGCTGGGTCTTGCTTCCAAAGCGCTGGGCGCAGGGCGTTCTACAAAGGACGCGCCGGTTGACTATGCTGTCGGCATTGTGCTGCACAAGCAGGTTGGCGACGCAGTTTCGGCCGGGGAAGTGTTGGCCACGCTTTATATCAACGACCGAGCAGAGCTTGGGCAAGCAATGGAGATGCTGCGCAGCGCCATTGTCGTATCGGACAAAAAGCCTGCAGAACGCCCGCTGATTTACGAAACCATCGAGTGATTTCGTCCCTTTGCGTAAAATTGCACCGGGAAGCATTGACAGATGCAAAAAAGAGGTCTATAATCACATTCAATCGCATGGGGCGATGAGGAAAAAGTAGTTTTCGGAACGCCGGAAGAGAGAATGCGCCGCGGCTGAGAGCGCATTCGGCAGATACGAAAAGGAAAACCACCCTCTGACTATGCCGGGGCAAGGCACGTTAAAGCCTGCTTGAGAGGCCGCATGGAACTGCGGCAATTTGGGTGGAACCGCGGAATCAACTCCGTCCCTTGTGCAATTTCGATTGCAGAAGAGACGGAGTTTTTATTTACTGAAACGGAGGAAAAAAGCTTATGAAAATCATGCTCAGAGGCAACGCAAAAGAATTTGAAGCGCCCATGACGGCATTGGAAATTGCCGCTTCCATTTCTCACGAACTGAAGAAAGAAGCGGTCGCCGCCAAGATCGACGGCGAAGTGAAAGACCTCAAAACCGTGATCGACCACGACTGCGAAGTTGAGTTTCTGACCTTTGCGGACGAGGAAGGTCGCCGCGTTTACCGCCACACTGCGTCCCATGTGCTGGCGCAGGCGGTCAAGGCGCTCTATCCGGATGCCAAGCTGGCCATCGGTCCGGCTATCGACAACGGTTTCTACTATGACTTTGATTGCGCCGAGTCCTTTACGACCGACGATTTCAAGAAGATCGAAAAGGAAATGGAGCGCGTCATCAAGGCGAATTACCCGCTCGATCGCTTTGAGCTGCCCCGCGCCGAGGCGCTGGAACTGATGCAGTCCAAAGGTGAGCCGTACAAGGTCGAGCTGATTAACGATCTGCCCGAGGACGCGGTGATCTCCTTCTATCGTCAGGGCGATTTCGTCGATCTGTGCGCGGGTCCGCATCTGCCGTCCACCGGCTATGTCAAGGCGGTCAAGATCATGTCCGTCGCCGGCGCTTACTGGCGCGGTTCCGAAAAGAACAAGATGCTCCAGCGTCTTTACGCCACCGCGTTCCCGAAGAAGGCGGATCTGGAAGCTTACGTGCAGCAGCTGGAAGAGGCCAAGAAGCGCGATCACCGCAAGCTCGGTCGCGAACTCGATCTGTTCGACGTGCTGGATGAGGGCCCCGGCTTCCCGTTCTTCTACCCCAAGGGAATGGTGCTGCGCAACATCCTGGAAGACTACTGGCGCAAGATTCATCGCGAGCACGGCTATGAAGAGATCAAGACGCCTATGATCCTAAACCGCGCCCTGTGGGAGCGTTCCGGCCACTGGGATCACTACCGTGAGAATATGTACACCACCCGTATTGACGATACGGATTTTGCCATCAAACCCATGAACTGCCCCGGCGGCATGCTGGTTTACAAGCGCAGAGCATGGAGCTATCGCGACCTGCCCATCCGTAGCGGTGAGCTGGGTCTGGTACACCGTCACGAGAAGTCCGGCACTCTGCACGGCCTGATGCGCGTGCGCTGCTTTACGCAGGATGATGCGCACATCTTCATGCGTCCGGATCAGATCCGCGATGAGATCAAGGGCGTTTACCGTCTGATTGACGAGGTTTATAAGGTCTTTGGCTTTAAATACACTGTGGAGCTGTCCACTCGTCCCGAAAACTCCATCGGCACCGACGAGATGTGGGCAATGGCAACCGACGGTCTTCAGGGCGCGCTGGATGATCTGGGCGTGCAGTACACCATCAATGAAGGCGACGGTGCATTCTACGGCCCGAAGATCGACTTCCATCTCCAGGATTGTCTGGGACGTACCTGGCAGTGCGGCACCATTCAGTTGGACATGAATCTGCCCGAGCGCTTTGATCTGACCTATGTCGGCGCGGACGGTGAGAAGCATCGTCCCGTCATGATCCACCGCGTGGTGTTCGGCTCCATTGAGCGCTTCATCGGCATCATCACGGAGCAGTTCGGCGGCGCATTCCCGATGTGGCTGGCGCCCGTTCAGGTTCGCATCATGACCATCACCGATCGCGCGGACGATGCAGCGCGCGAACTTCAGCAGAAGCTCGAAAAGGCCGGTATCCGCACCGAGCTCGACGTGCGCAACGAGAAGATCGGCTTCAAGATCCGCGAAGCGCAGATGATGAAGATTCCTTATATGTTCGTGCTGGGCGATAAGGAAGTACAGGACGGTGTGATTGCCGTTCGCTCCCGTTCGGAAGGCTCCATCGGCACGATGACCTACGAACAGATTCTGGCCAAGATGCAGGAAGAAGTGGAGACTAAGGCGCTCTAATACTCCCGGAAAGGAAGAATAGCAGCTATGCAGAAATACAGAGTTGGCATTATCGGTGCTACGGGCATGGTCGGGCAGCGTTTTATCACGCTGCTGGCCGATCATCCGTGGTTTGAAATTCACGCGCTTGCAGCAAGTGCGCGCAGCGCGGGCATGACCTATGAAGAGGCTGTGGGCTCCCGCTGGGCCATGAAGACTCCTATTCCGGAAAAAGTGGCCAAGATGGTCGTGATGGATGCTTCCGACGTGAAGAATGTTTCCGACCTTTGCGATTTCGTGTTCTGTGCGGTCAACATGAAGAAGGACGAGATCAAGGCGTTGGAAGAGGCCTATGCCAAGACCGAAACCCCCGTGATTTCCAACAACTCCGCAAACCGCGGTATGGCGGACGTCCCCATGCTCATCCCGGAAATCAACCCCGAGCATGCGCACGCCATTGAGCGTCAGCGCGAACGCCTGGGCACTAAGGTCGGCTTCATTGCCGTCAAGCCCAACTGCTCGATTCAGTCCTATGTTCCCGCACTGACGCCGCTGTATTCCTGCGGAATTGAGAGCGTGATGGTTTCGACCTATCAGGCCATTTCCGGCGCGGGCAAGACCTTTGAGACCATGCCGGAAATCATCGACAACGTCATTCCCTTCATCTCCGGCGAAGAGGAAAAGAGCGAGCAGGAACCGCTGAAAATCTGGGGCAAGCTGGAAAACGGTCTCATCGTCAACGCGGCCTCTCCCAAGATTTCCGCACATTGTGTCCGCGTGCCGGTCTCCGACGGACACCTGGCAACGGTCTTTGTCAAGTTCAAGAACAAGCCCACCAAGGAGCAGATGCTGGCTGCCTGGGCAACCTTCAAGGGTGAGCCGCAGAAGCTGGAACTTCCCTCCGCGCCAAAGCAGTTCCTTCAGTACATGACAGAAGAAAATCGTCCCCAGACCAAGCTGGACCGTGATTTCGAGCACGGCATGGGTATCTGCATCGGCCGTTTGCGCGACGATCCCATCTTTGATTACCGCTTTGTCTGCATCTCGCACAATACGCTGCGCGGCGCAGCCGGCGGCGGCGTGGAGTCGGCGGAATTGCTCTGCGCGCAAGGCTGGATTCCCTATAAAAAGTAAAAAAGAAAACGTCCGCAAGGGAGGATATAAAATTGGAAAAGCAGAAGGAAAAGGCCAAGGGTCTTCTTCATGAGTTCAAAGTATTCATTTCGCGCGGCAACGTCATTGATCTGGCTGTCGGTGTTATCATCGGTTCTGCTTTCACGGCCATTGTCAATTCCTTGGTCAACGATATCGTCATGCCGGTGATCGGCGTGATCATCGGCGGCATCAATTTTGAAGACCTGAAGTGGGTGATCACGCCTGCTTCCGGCGATGTTGCGGAATGTGCTATCCGCTACGGCACCTTCCTGCAAAGCATCGTCAACTTTCTGCTGATCGCACTGGTCGTCTTTACGATGGTCAAGCTCATCAACTTGACCCATCGCAAAAAGGCAGAAGAAGCGCCCGCAGCGCCGCCTGCTCCGCCGGAAGACGTCGTTCTCCTGCGCGAGATCCGCGATCTGCTCAAGAAATAATCCGTTTGTGCTCAGCGCGTTCCGCTCCTGTTTGGTCGGGACGCGCTTTTTGTTTCTTTTCGCTTTACATCCAATAGGAAGATGCGCTACAATAAAGAATAGATGTTTCTGTATCAAGGAGGCGCGAACATGAATCTTGACCAATACCTGGACGCATTGCGTGGCAATCGCGCCTTCATGTCCTGCGTAACGCATTGGGAAACCCTTCCTGCGCAGGATGCACGCTATATGGACCTTCCTTTGGGCCTGTCTGCGCCCATTGTCGAAGCGCTGAAAAAGCGCGGAATTTATCAGCTCTACACCCATCAGCGTCAGGCGGTGGATGCAGCCCTTGCGGGTGAGAATGTCACCATCGTAACCCCCACAGCTTCCGGCAAAACCTATTGCTATAATTTGCCTGTGCTCGAAACCATTCTGCGCAGCCGCAGTTCCCGTGCGCTGTATCTCTTTCCAACCAAGGCACTTGCTGCCGACCAAAACACCGAACTCAACGAGCTCATCCGCGACATGGGGGAAGAGGTCAAGGCCTTTACCTATGACGGCGATACACCGGTCAATGCCCGCAACGCTGTGCGCCTTTCCGGGCACATCGTCATCACCAATCCCGATATGCTGCACTCCGGCATATTGCCTCATCATACCAAATGGGTCAAGCTCTTTGAAAACCTGAAATATGTCGTCATTGACGAAATTCATGCCTATCGCGGCATCTTCGGTTCCAATCTAGCCAATGTCATCCGCAGGCTGAAGCGCATCTGTGCCTTTTACGGATCACATCCGCAATTCATCTGCTGCTCGGCAACCATTGCGAATCCCGGAGAATTGGCCGCAAGGCTGACGGGTGAAAAATCTTTGTTGGTAGATAAAAGCGGTGCGCCGATGGGCACGCGGCACGTTATTTTCTACAACCCGCCCGTTGTCAACCGGCAATTGGGTATCCGTTCCGGCTCCGTTGCTTCTGCGCGGAAAATTGCCTCATCGTTGCTGCAAAACGATATTTATTCCATCACGTTTGCACGCAGCAGACTCAATGTGGAAGTGCTCACGACGTATCTCAAGCGCCTCGTGCGCGATGCGCTGGGCAATGACGACGCCGTGCGCGGCTATCGCGGCGGCTATCTTCCGACCCTGCGTCGGGACATTGAACGCGGCTTGCGCGACGGTTCCGTCAAGGCCGTGGTTTCCACTAATGCGCTGGAACTGGGCATCGACATCGGTCAGCTCGAAGCCTGTGTGCTCTGCGGCTATCCCGGCTCAGTTGCCAGCACCTGGCAGCAGGCAGGGCGCGCCGGACGAAGAAAATCAACGAGCGTCACCTTCCTGGTGGCCTCGTCTGCGCCGCAGGATCAGTATATCATCACGCATCCGGAGTATTTCTTCCAGCAGTCTCCGGAACACGCGCTGATTAACCCGGACAATCTCTATGTCATGCTCAACCACTTGAAGTGCGCTGCCTATGAACTGCCGTTTACGCAGGACGAGCTTTTCGGCGGCAACGAAGGCACACAGGATATGCTGCAATATCTGGAGGAAGAACACATCGTCCACCTCGTGGGCGGCAGGTACCATTGGATGGCGGAGGAGTTCCCTGCGTCCGATCTTTCCCTGCGTACAGCGCTGGACGAGAATTTCGTCATCATCGATATCACCAACCCCCAGCACCATGAGGTCATTGGGGAGATGGATCGTTTCACCGTGCCGATGTTGCTGCATGACCGGGCGATTTACATCCATAACGCCACGCAGTATCAGGTCGAAAAGCTGGATTTTCAGCAGAAGCGCGCCTATATCAAGCAGGTGGATGTCGATTACTACACCGATGCAGATCTTTCCGTGTCGTTGCGTGTGCTGGATGAATTCAAAAACAAGGGCTGCCTGTCCTTTGGCGAGGTGCTGGTTTCGTCTTTGGTGACGATGTTCAAAAAGATGAAATTCGATACGCATGAGAACATCGGCTATGGCGAGGTCAACCTTCCGGAATTAGAGATGCACACCACGGCCGCTTGGATGACGCTGACCGACGAGCTGTTTGCCGGCATGGAAAAAGAGGATGCGCAGGGCGGCATGGCTGGCATTGCGCACGCGCTCTCGATGCTGGCGCCTCTCTACCTGATGTGTGCCAGCTGGGACATTCAGGTTCGCTACCATGTGCGCGACCCGTACACCGATCGTCCCACCCTTTATCTGTACGACAGCATCACGGGCGGCGTAGGTCTTGCCGACAAGGCCTATGACATGATGCCCGTGCTGCTGCAACGTGCCAAGGAAACCATTGAAACCTGCCCGTGCAAAAACGGCTGCCCCTCCTGCATCGGCGTTCCGTCGGAGCACGGAAAGGAGGCCGCCGTAGAATTGCTGAGGAGAATGATCGATGAGCAATTTGCGGGATAGACTCAAGCGCATTTCTTCCGAGCGCAAGCAGGAACAGCCAATCGCGCAGCCGCAGCAGAAACCGACCTGCGCAAGCCGTATCCATTTTGCGGAAGTTCCGGCTCAGACTTATTCGCCTGAAATCCTGATGCTGCTTGGCGGTGCGGATTTTGATGGGCTGCATCTTGCGCCGGAGGACTGGATCTTCATCGATACCGAAACCAACGGTCTCTCCGGCGGTGCCGGCACGATCGCCTTTGAAATCGGCGTCGGGGAGGTTTTGAACGGCCAGATGCGCATTACGCAATTCTGGATCCGCGATTACGATCAGGAAGAGGATATGCTCCACCGTTTGGACGCTCTGTTTCAAAACAAGAAGGCCATCGTTTCCTTCAACGGAAAGAGCTTTGATTTGCCTCTGCTCATCAGCCGATGCACGCTGAACCGAATCCGTCCTGCCTGGCAGAATCTTCCGCATCTGGATCTGCTGCACGCTGCGCGCCGCGTCTATAAATTGAGACTTAAAAGATGTTCACTCTCCGATTTGGAGGAACGCGTATTGGGCATTCGGCGGGAAGACGATATTCCCGGTTCGGAAATTCCTGCCCTTTGGCAGGAGTTCCTCAAAACAAAAAATGACGAAAAACTGCTGAGCGTATTCGACCACAACCTTCAGGATGTGCAAAGCATGGCGGTGCTGTTGCGCACAATCTATGACGCACATCAGGAGCCCATGCAGCAGGTCTATATGGAAGATCTGTTTTCCGTCGGCAAGGTATATGACAGTGCAGGGCGTTACGACATTGCAGAAAGGTGCTATGTTTCCGTCGAAAATGGCGTCTGCCGCGGCATGGCGGGACGCGCGTTGACGCGCATCTATCGCCGTACCGAGCGAACCGCCGACGCGATTGCGCTATTGGAAGGCATGATCGCCTCGAATTCCGGCGGTATTTTCCCTTATGTCGAATTGGCAAAAATCTACGAGCACCGCCTGCGCCAACCGGAAAAGGCGCTGACGTATACAGACCTTGCGCTGGCCAAGGCCGTTGGCGCGCAGGATATACAGGATCTAACCCGGCGTCGCACTCGTTTGGCCGCACGCATCCGCAGAAAGGACGGAAAATAAATGGCAAAAGGAAATCTCCAGGCAAAAATCGGTTATATACTGCATATGTTCCGCATGGAATATAAGGCGTTTGATTTCTATGAAAAGGCCTATGCCAAGGGCTGCACACTGCCCGATCCGCTTGCGGCCTATGGTCTGATGCTGATGCGCCGCAAAGAATATGCCAAGGCAGTAGAAGTCCTCCGCCACGCGCGGACGCTCAAGCTCAACCCGCAGCAGTGGTCCATCGTCTATCAGAATCTCGGCCTGGCTTATTGGAAGTTGGGCGAGATTGATCGCGCGGTCGAAATCTATGAGAAGATATTTGAAAAGGTGCAGACCGTCAACATGTACAGTACGCTAGGCTTTTTGCTGATTGCGCAGGGCGATCAGACGGGCGATTAACAAAAGGCGCTGGATTTCAACCGTAAGGCCTATGATTATGACGATACCGATGCTTCTATCGTGGATAATCTCGGCCAGGTGCTCTATCGCACCGGAGAGATCGAGGAGGCGGAGAAAATGTTTGAAAAGGCGCTCTCCATCAAGCCCACGCAGTTTGATACGCTCTATTTCCTTTCCCGCATCCGCATTTCTCAGGATCGCGTTGAGGAGGCAAAAAAGATGCTCGATACAGCGCTGGACAAGACCTATTCCATCTTCAACACGGTTCCCCGCGAAAACGCCATCGAACTTGCCCGCTCCATCGGCATGGATTTGAGCGTTTATGACGATATTCCGGCAGAAAACTAAATTTCGAAACCGCAAAAGCGCGCTTCCCGTAAAAAGGGAAGCGCGCTTTTCACTTATTCCAATGCGTCAAATGCGAATCTAATTTTGATAGTGCGTCACCAGACGGTCAACCTCTCCGTTTTCGCTGAAAATAATGATGCGGTTATCGCAATCAATTCCACGTCCTCCTATCCGGATGATCTGCTGGGAAACCTTTCTGGCAGGCATGCTGGATGAGGGGGCTTTGCCGAAAAATTCCGCCGCTTCTTCCGCGCTTTGTCAGGAACTGAAACATCTGTCCCTGCCGGTCGATTAGGGCATCCGCTGCCGTGCATCCGAAACTTATTACGACGGCCTTCGCTTTGCCGCAGATTCGAAGATTCCCGGCTTGACCGACCTGACCGGCGGCATGGGTCTGCGCTCAGAAGAAGGCGGTGAAATTCGCGCACCCTCGCTTTCCTTTGTCAAGGACAAAGCAGTGTTCACTGCAGAACAGGAGGACTGCAGCCTCGCGCCGCACATCGGCCTGAGCGGCGAACCCGCGATCCAGAAGCTCAACGGCCGCACCTATGCGTCCGCGCGGTACCGATCATCGCATGCTGCGTCAATTTCGCAAACGGAACGCACATCCGCTTGGAAATCAATCCGAACGCAATGCTGATTTCCAGAACCTCCACGCTGCCCAGCGAGGGCGCATGCAGCTCCGAAGTGTTTGCGCTGAGCCGTTGACCGATGCAACGATCAAAGCCCCTTCCCGACTATCATCGGGAAAGGGCTTTTACTCATTAGAAATAGTCGGAAAAATAGGGCTTGTCGTGGTGGATCAGCTGCTCCAAAATCCTGACCCAATAGTATTCCATGTCCAACCGATTGTTGCGATAGAGGTAGGAGGGACGCTTGTAACCCATCAGCATCGTGGTCAGCGTCTGCACATCCAGCCGGATGACATTGATCGCCTGATCGTCGTCTACCTTTTCACAGAAGGTTTTTTCATCCTCCCACCAGATCATGAAGGTCCCGTTGTTCCATTCCGCCAGAGGGTCGGAAACTTGCAGATAGATTTTCAGGTCTTCCGGCGTGTTTTGCCATCCGTATTGGAGAATAAACTCCCGAACATCCACAATGCGCGCCATCACATACGGCTCTATGGTTTCGGTAATTTCACTGTCTTCCAGCAAAAACGCCATCGGCTCGCCGGAATAATTCGCGCCACGCACTTCGGTAATCATGGAAAAGTGTGCGCTGATGTAGTTCCACAAGCCGTGCTGCGCTTCCAGGTTGAGATGAACCATCTCCTTGATGTGGAAAATCTCGTCCTCGATGTAATACACCACATATCCCAGCGGCTTGTGCTTCTCGCTGTAATAGATTGCGGCGATCATGTCGTCATTGTCCCAGCGCCAATATTCATGCCAGGCCAACTCATTGCGAATCATGGCGCCATGACGCTGCACAACAAAGTATTCGTGCACATTTTTCAGATCTTCGTGCTCCAAATCCACACGCTCCACCATTCCCGGCACAGGATGCCGGTGCGGCAGCTGTGTATCCTTAATGGAGAAAGTCAGCTTGTCTGACACGATCTCCCAGCCCATCTTACGATAAAACGGAAAAGAGTAGGGGCAGAGGAAGGAAATAAACTGCCGCTCCGTCCGCATATGCTCCAGGCATTTGGCCATCAGCTTGTGAATCAACCCCCGTCCGGCATATTCCGGATAGGTCGTCACCCCCGTAATGCCGCCCATCTTAACGATTTCGCCTTCCACATTGACTTCCATCGGATAGATCACGATCTGCGAGGCAAGATGTTCGTTATGAAACCACCCCAGCACGTAACCCTCCGTCAGCATGGGCAGCTTTTCGCGCTTGATCTCCTCCTCAGACCAGCCGGTTTTCACCATTTCCGTCGTCGTAACCTGGAACGCATATCGCAGCAAGGCGTTAAACTGTTCCAGATCCTGTTCATCCAATCTTCTCATGTGGAATGTATCGTCCAGCTTCATCTTCGGATCTCCCTTTCAGAATCGGTCGTTTATCCATAGTGATTATACCATGCCCGAGCCATCCACGTCTCCCTATTTTTCTAAATGCGGAGGAGAGATGACCTGCCGGATCGTCAAAATAACCAGAAAAAACCGGCTATCGTTTTTTCGATAACCGGTTCATGGTGGACCGCCAGGGACTCGAACCCTGGACACCCTGATTAAGAGTCAGGTGCTC